>ENA-OWLL01000008-OWLL01000008.1-metagenome-genome-assembly--contig:-NODE-8-length-45083-cov-5.800635_pt1 | contig 45083 bp, 36 predicted proteins | sample MGYA00245347_ERZ651098 | MGnify/ENA primary metagenome ERZ651098 (study PRJEB26857, sample SAMEA4031767) | metagenome | biome: human; feature: oral; material: saliva | place: Philippines | collected 2014 | study...
AGAAAATATTTAACATATTTTAATTTTAACTTGATTCGTTTTATGTAAAAATATACAATAGATATATACTAAACTAGGAGTGATTCCATGTTAAATAATAAAGAGAACTATTCAAAGATTGAAATTGAACAAGCAAAAAGAGATATTCAATCTCTAGTGAAAGAAAAGTCGAAACATGTTAAAATTGATTTTAGTAATAAGAAAGATATTCTCGAATTTTTCGATGATTGATGATTCTTATAATTGATTGTTAAAAGTTCTTTGGTAAGTATAAAAGGGAGATTTCTTGTGGTTTATACAATAGATGAAATTAAGGCTAAGATTATTCCTATTGCTAAGCAATATAACTTATCAAAAGTCTATTTATTTGGTTCCTATGCAAGAGGTGAAGAGGATGAAAATAGTGATGTAGATATTGCTTTTGAATTAGATGATGTATCAAAATATATGGATGTTTATGGAAGTCTTTCAAGCATCTTTGGTGAGAAAGTAGATATTCTTTTGGTTAGTGATTTATTGTCACCTAGAACCAATATAGGAGAACTGGTCAAGAAGAGTTTCTTAAATGATAGGATTCTTTTATACCACAATTAGATTGTTTTAATTTTTTTTAACAGGAGCATATGAACTATGCAAAATCTTGAGTTGTACACAACTCCGCTTCGTAAGTTCTATGCTACAGTAAAAAATTTAGATGCGTTTTTTACTGAACTAATCGAAGCAAAAGCAAATACTTTGCCACAAAATGACAGAACAGTTGAGTATGCTCAATTGTTATATAACATTTTGATGGCTTGGTTTGATTTAGCAATGCTCGACAAAGACGCTAATCGTGCCACAGCTAAAGCTGTTTGTAAAAAAGTACAAGCAGAATATGGCGATGGTGGCATGACTCAAGAAGAACGTCTTAAAGCTATTGCTAGTATTAAAGACCTTGCATCTAGTTTACTTTGGGGTGCTACTGATAAAGCTCAAATTAAGGATTTAAAAGATTTACTTGATGCGGCTAATTTAGCATCTAATGATATTCTCAAGAAAGGAGCGCAAGGAAATAATTCTGGTTCTACTAACTCTGGTAATGCAGTAGTTAAACCTCATGTAACTCCAGAAGTTCCAGACAATACAACTTCTACAGTAGTTGATATGAGCAAACCTAAACCTAGTGTAGTAGATGACCATAATAATACAACCTTGCCAAATGGTAACAATATGCCAGAAAACACAACTACCACAAATCAAGGCAACACTAAACCTGTAGTTAATGACAACGATGAAGGTACTGTTGTAAACCTTGATAATTACAAATATGTTCCTGCTGACAATAATGGCAACAAAACAGATACTACTGTTGACGACAAAGGTCAAACTGTAGCTAATATCGTTGTTTATTATGATAAAGCTAAACAACAAAAACAAAAATTCAAAATTTCTATTAAAGATTTGACTAATATTAAGAAACTTTCCTTCTTGAACTTAGCTACAAATGAATTAAAAGAAATTGAACCAGCTAATACAATTACAGTTAATATTCCTCAAGCTACTATTGAACAAAAAATCTCCTTTATGGTTAATGGCGAAGAATATACTCGTTTGTATGTAGCTGCTTTATGGCCACAAGAAAAAGTGAAACCAAATAATGGTGGCACAACTGTACAACCTGGTACAACAGAAAATACAGAAACTGGTAAGAAAGAAAATGAAACACCAGTAACCCCTGGTGAAAATACAGGTAAAAAAGAAAACGAAACTCCTACACCAACTCCTAAACCAGAAGATGGTAAAAAAGAAGACACTCCTGTAACTCCTGGTGAAAATACAGGTAAAAAAGAAGATGAACCTGCTAAACCAGAACCTTCCAAACCAGAAACTGGGAAAGAAGATAAGAAAGAAGATACTAAACCTTCTGAAGACAAAAAAGAAGACGAAGATGATGAAACTATCGACGACGACTTCATGAAAGATATGTATGAAAAAGCTCGTGATGGTGAAACAGAAAAACCTTCTGAAGATAAAAAGAATGAAGGAACTCCTGCAACTCCTAAAGATGAAACTCATACAGAACAACCTGTAGCTCCAGCTCCTGAAACTCATGAAGCTGCACCAGCTCAGCCTTCTACTACCGAAGAAACACATACTGAAGAACATCATGAAACAGTAAATCCAGCTCCAGAGCATCATGAAGAAACTCAACCAGTAGCTCCTGTAGTACCAGCTGAAGGCACACATGAAACAGCTCCAGTTGAATCTCATGAAACTACTCCAGCTCAACCTTCTACTACTGAAGAAACACATACAGAAACTTCTGTAACTAATGAAGAAACTCATGAAGCTGCACCAGTTGTACCAGCAACAGGTGAAGAAACTCATGCTGAACAACCTGTAGTTCCTTCTACAGGAGAAACACATACTGAAACTCCAGCACCAGCTGAATCTACAGCTACAACTACTGAAGAAACTCATGCAGAAACTCCAGCAGTTAATACAGAAGAATCACATGAAGCAGCTCCTGAACCTGCACATGAAGATTCTGAAAGTCATTTATAATATTTTATTATATAAAAAAGGATTATACTTATGACAGTCTTAAAAAAGGCTGTCTTAATCAACTATGACAGACTCAGTCAATTGATTGAGTCTAGCACAGTTGATGAAGAGACAGTATACTTTTTATCTGGTAAAGATGTTATCGGAGCAATTAAAAATATTCAAGTTCCGTCCATTGAAGGATTAGCTAAGACTACTGAAGTAGAATCTACTTATGCTAAAAAAACAGAATTGCCAGATATATCTAATTTAGCCGTCAAAACTGAAGTCGTGACTAAAAATGATTTCCAATTAATTGTTAATGAATTAAAGAAAATTAATGGAGAAGTTTAAAGATGGCAGAGCAACATATCGAAGATGTATTAAATGAAATTAAAAAATTTAATACACACATTAAAAATATTGGCGATGCTCTTATTAGTAAAAATATTCAAACTCAAAATAAACTATATTTATTCGCAGAAGAAATAAAAAAAATTAAAGTTAATACATTTGCTGATGAAACATTAGTAGCAATTTCAAATGTATTAAATGTTGGTTTTACTGAAGAAGAATTAAGAGGCGCTTTAGGTAATTTTTTGCAGCAAAACTTGGAATATAATATGACAGCAACTGATGTTGCAATAAATCAATATAAAGATAATAAAAAAATCAAACCAATTCATATCTATGCTCGTGCAACTGCGATAAATAATTTAGCTTTTAATGGCAGTAATTTGAAAAAAATTACAGCACCATTAGTTACTAAAATCGCTATGAATGCTTTTGAAAATTGTAGCGAATTAGAAGAATTAAGTTTAGGTAGCTATAATTACAAAACTGGTTTAAATAGTAGTTTTAGTTTAAAAAACTGTCCTAAGGTTAAGAAATTGGTGCTTGGCAATAATTCCGAGATTTCTTCATTTGATTATACATCTAAGCTATCTTATTCTAGTAAATCCATTGAAATTTATACTAATGATGGTAAAAAATATAATAAAACAACTAATCGATTTGAATAATATTTTATTTTCTTAAAGGAGATAATAATGAGCATTTCCGTAAAACAACTTAAAAAAATTCTTGGCTCTTTCTCTACAGCTGTTGCCAAGGACGTTAGCGGTATTAAAACAGCATATGTTACTAAAAAAGAAGTAGAAGATTTCGCAAAAGTTTCTGACTTAAATAATGTCTATATGAAGAAAAATGATATTCATATCGAAGATTTTGTATTAACAGCTACTTTTAGAGACGCCTATAATAATCGACTTGTAAAAAAAGAAGATATGCCTGCACTTGATACTATTGCAACTAAACAAGAAATTAGTGATGCTGTAGCAGCTATCCAAGTTCCATCTATTGAGGGTCTTGCAAAAGAATCTGAAGTAGAAGCTAAATTAGCTGACTATGCAAAAACTACTGAAGTTGCTGCAACATATGCAACAAAAGAAGCAGTTAATGCAATTAACGGTTTGGATGCAGATACTATTGCTACATTGAAAAATTTATCTGAACATTCTGATTTAACAGCTATCGCTAATAAAGTTGATAATGTATATACTAAAGCAGAAACTGATGATAAGTTAGCAACTAAAGCTGACGTAACAGCTATCCCTTCCGTAGAAGGTTTGGCTAAGACTACTGACATTGAAACTACTTACGCTAAAAAATCTGAACTTCCAGACGTATCTGGTTTAGCTACCAAACAAGAAGTAACAGAAGCTGTTGCCGGCGTACAAGTTCCATCTATCGAAGGTCTTGCAAAAGTGACTGATGTCGATGCTAAATTGGCAACTAAAGCTGATGTATCCGCTATTCCTAATATTTCTAATTTGGCTACTAAAGAAGAAGTATCCGCAGTTGATAATAAATTAGCTACAAAAGCTGATGCTTCTGCTATTCCTTCTATCGAAGGTCTTGCTAAAACTACTGAAGTAGAAACTAAATTGGCTGATTATGCTAAAAAAGTTGAACTACCTTCTGTTGAGGGATTAGCTAAAACATCTGAAGTAGAAGCTACTTATGCTAAAAAATCTGAACTTCCTTCTATTGAAGGTTTAGCTACTAAAGCTGAAGTTACCGAAGCAGTTACTGGTTTAGCTAAAGCATCTGAAGTTGCTGAAACATATGCTACTAAAGAAGCAGTAAATGCTGTAGCTGGTTTAGATGCAGATACTGTATCTACTTTAAAAACATTGGCTCAAAATTCTGATTTGACTACAGTTGCAGAAAAAGTTAAGAATGTTTACACTAAAACTGAAACTGATGACAAATTAGCTGCCAAAGCTGATGTAACAGCTATTCCTGATGTTTCTAGCTTAGCTACTAAACAAGAAGTTACAGCTGCTATTGCTGGCATTACTGTTCCTAATATTGAAGGTTTGGCTAAGACTACAGACGTAGACACTAAATTAGCTGATTATGCTAAGAAAACTGAATTGCCTTCCATCGAAGGTTTGGCAAAAACAACTGAAGTTGATACTAAATTAGCTGCTAAAGCTGATGTATCCGCTATCCCAGACGTATCTGGTTTAGCTACAAAAGCTGAAGTTGCCACAGTTGATGCTAAATTTGCTACTAAAGCAGACGTATCTGCTATCCCTAGTATTGAAGGTTTAGCTAAAACTACAGACATCGAAGCAGCTTATGCTAAGAAAACAGAATTACCAGACGTATCTGGCTTAGCTACAAAAGCTGAAGTTGAAACACTTAAAACTGATTTGGTTACAGAAGAAACTTTAACTCAAAATATTAACCAATTCTCTACAAACGTTGATGGTAAAATCAATGAAGCTAAAGGTGAAATAGAAGCTAAAGTTACAGCAGTTGATACTAAATTAGCTGATTACGCTAAGAAAACAGAGATTCCTTCTATCGAAGGTTTAGCTAAAACTACTGATGTAGAAGTTACTTACGCTAAAAAAACAGAACTTCCTGACGTATCTCGTTTAGTTACTAAAACTGAACTTAGTGACGCGACTGTTAATTTAGCTACTAAGTCAGAAGTTAGTGTTATTGAGTCAAAATTAACTGAGTTTCTTCCAAAATCAGGAGCTGCTAGTTTATTCGCACAAAGAGCTGAACTTAATGATTATTTGAGAAAAGATGACGTATCTGATGTATCTGTAACTAAAGCAGCTTATGATGCAAAAGTTCAAGAATTAGAATCTGAAATTTCTACTCTTAAAGCTAAATTAGCTGCTGTTGCTTCTGGTACTACAGAACAACGTCCTACCGAAAACCTTGTAGTTGGTCAACAATACTTCGACACAACTCTTGGTGTTCCTGTATACTGGAATGGTACTGAATGGCATAACCCATTCGCTAATATCACTACTGTAGAAGTAGAGAACCATTAATTAATATATACCCCTTTGATTATAGAAAGGAATTATTCATGACAGTCTTAAAAAAGGCTGTTTTGATTAACTACGATAGACTCAATCAAATGATTGAGTCTAACGAAGTTAATGAAGAAGCAGTATATTTCCTATCGGGAAAAGATATTATTAAAGCAATTAAAAATATTCAATCTCCATCTATTGATGGTAGTAAACTTGTTGCTACTGATATAACAAAAGCTCCAGATTTTGCTGGACAAGTTGCAGTATCTTATGGTTCAATTTATATTGCTGAATCAATAGAAGGCCCTGGCTCTTGGCGTATTGTACAATTACAACCTAATGACCACTTATAATAATTTAATATAGAAAGGCTTATATAGTAATGGCAGATATTACAAAAATTATTTTCACTACTAAAGAAGCATATGAACAAAAAGTTTCTTCTGGAACATTAGAAGAAGGTGTTGTGTATGCCATTGATGCAGCTCAATCAGTAGACAAAAAAGAAGTTAAAGCCGCAATCGATACTGGCTTTGAAAAATTTGGTTTAAGTCTTGGTATTGATGAAGAGAAAGCTAAATTCTATGATATAAGTCTATCTCTTGTCGATATGATTAAAGATTCAGTTAAGGAAAAAATTGATGCTAATTATTTAAACGATACTCGCAAATTAGCTGGTAATGAAACTAGAGATGTTAAAGTTTCTAATGTTCTCAAAAATTCTATTATTACTGTATCCCAAGACGGTAGAGATTTGGGTATGGTTAAATATGATTTAACCGAACAAACAAATCAACCTCGACCAATGGGACCTCCTGGTGTTACAGCTAATCCAGCTTATATAGGAATTATTCATTTGCCAGAATCCTTAGATTTAACTAAAGGTTTTAAAGTAAAACTTTCCAATATCTTCGATACTAAAACTAATACCATCACATTTGTACCATCTTTTGAAGATATCGTAAAAGATGTAATAGATGAAGTGGTAGATGACATTGATTTTGATGCTCCTGATATGCTTTCTCGTGGTGACTATGGGGAAATTGGTGGGCTCAGACATCATATTCGCTATTATCAAGATACAGAACTATCTAAACAACAGTTTAGACGAGATATTAATTATACATTATCTGATACTCACACAACATTTGTTGCAATTTCAGATAAAGCTATGATAGGTCCTGACGTATTGTCTTTATTGGATAAACGTTTAACGACAACTAGTCCATATATAGTTTTTACAGACTTAGGCTTAGCTGAGTATTATGACTCTGTAACTAATACATGGAAAGCTATGCCTCAGAGCAAAAATACAATTTTGACTAAACTTCGCAAATATACTCACTATCCTTTTAATTCTGCTTCTATTAATGGTGCAAAGATATCTGAAATATTAAGTAGAGTTAATTTATCTAGTATTAATACAAATTCCAAAAAAGAATTAGAAGAAGCTGACATTTCTAGTGCAGATGAAAACGAAGTAGCAAATGCTGAAATTCTAGTTTACGAAGAATCAGATACTGAAAACTTTGTAAATTCATTATTGCGACTTAACAATCGTAAACCATTAAAAGTAAAAGTAATCATATTTAAAAGCAACATTACTCAATCTACTATTAATCTATTAAATAATTTGCCAACTTTACAATTAGTTAAGATGCAAAATTACACAGAAAAATTTGACATACCAGATAATTTCAAACCTGTATTATTTAGTAATACATCATATGATATGTATATTGAGCCTATTGAAGGTATCGGAGCTTATGTAAAAGCCCCTGACGATGTAGCTGTTACTATTAGAAGTATTAATTAATATAAAAGGAAAATAATATATGAGTGAACAAATTACTAAAATTGTATTTACGACAAAAGAAGCATATCAACAAAAGCAAGAAGCTGGTACATTAGACCCAAATACTGTATATGCTATTGATGCGGCACAAGCTGCGGATAAAAAAGAAGTGCAAAGTACAGTAGATACTAGTTTTAATGAATTTGGTTTTAATTTAGGAATTAATAAAGAAGCAGCTAAATTTTATAATAAATCTGTATCTTTAGTTGATATGGTTAAAGATATTGTTATCGAAAAAATGACAGATGATTTAAGTAATTCATATCCATGCTTTAACAATGGTACTAGACGAATTCTGGTATCTGGTGCAGTAGCTCCAAGCAATAATGTTTTTATTAAAGCTATCCAAGATGGAACAGACCATGGCTATTGTCATTATGAATACGGCAAGAGACCTAAAGATGGCCTTGTTACTGTTATTATTCCAGATAGTATTAATTTAGAATCAGATTTTGATTTTAAAGTTTTTAGTTTATTTGGTGCATCAGAACAAACATTTCCTGTTAAACATTCTTTTGAATCAACAGCTGTTGAAAAATTACAAGAATTTATTTCTGAAGTTAATTTTGAACAACCTGTTGAAAAACAAGAATATATAGCAGAAAAAAATTATATTTTCGACAATGGTTTATTTAAAGTATTCGCAAGCAGAGAAGATTTAGGCGATAATATTTATAGTACTCTTATTGGTTATGGTACAAAATATTGTGTACTTAAATCTAAAGATGATGTTAAAAAGCTTGTAGAAAGCTCTTTAGCTGCTTCTGATACTTCTAAAGCATTATTCTTGACACCTGACTTTAGCGAATATGTTGACCTAGGTACTGGTGAATGGGTAGCATTTCCTGAATCAGAAAAAGAAAACGTTAAAAAACTGTCTGACAGATATACTGCTAAAATTAACGAAGCTTAATTATTTAAATTAGTATTCACTAATTTCCCTTAACCGTTTTTAAAAATACAACATTCAATTAGCTAGGAGGACTTTATGTCAAAAATAAATATAGAGGACGTAAAGTCCTCTTTGTCTAATAAAAAAAAGCCTAAAGAAATATTAAATAATATTATTGCTAAACAAGTCAAACAAAAAGACCCTAAAGTATATGGACCGAATGGTCGCAAATATTCAGAAAATGATATTTCATTTTTAGTAAAAAATGGATATACGAGAGAAGCAGCTATCGATACTTTATCTAAAAATGAAAAATATACAGACCCTTCTGTTAAAGATGCTATTAAACAAGCCATCGGAACCGAATTAGAAAAATCAGTATTACGAACTAGCTATGTTCAAAAAGCATCAGAACAATTAGAAAAAGCAGCAAAATCTTTACATAAAAAAGACCCTTTAACATATGGTCCAAATGGCAAAACATATTCTAAAAATGATATGCAATATTTAATAGATAAAGGATATAGTAAAGAACAAGCCGCTGAATTATTATCTAAAAACGAGAAATATACAAAAGAATTAGATTATCAACATCTTAAAGATTATTCTGTTAAGAATTTAGCTAGACAAGTTGTTCAAGACCAACTTGATGTAGCTATGTTAAAAAGCCTTGAAAAATGCAAAACTAAATATGGTATTTTGGGTAATATAATTTTGAATGAAGATTGTATTTTAGAAATGAAAGCTATTATTCGCGGACATAAAACAGCAGAAATTAAAAATCCTAAATTAATGCAAGAAATCCGTAATGAAGCAGAAACTAAATTACAAGACTTGGTAAATAATCAAATAACGAAAATACTTGGACTTGCAGACAAAGGTGAATATGCTCTTAATAAAAGTTTAGAGCCCATCGATAAGATATACGATAAAATAGATAAATTTGTAGTAAATGGAAGTAACAAAATTACTACAATCATTAAAGATGAAAAATCTCTAGGGAATTATATTACAAGTACACTAGAGAGTTTAGAATATAAACAATTACGTCTCGAAAGCACTATCAATAAAATTAATACGATAGCTGGCACAATTGGTTTAGATATTAATATTAATGATTCTCTAAAACCTGTAGTTGAAAATATTAATAAAAAAATCACTACTAAAATAACGACTAAGTTAATGCCGCAAATTACAAAACATATTAAAGAATTTGAAAAAGTGCAAAAGAAAATTGAAGAAGCTCGTAAGCGAGTGAATGCATATCGAGATAATTTTGTTAAAGAACAAAAACAAAGACTAACCAATTATGTAAATAAAGAAGCATCGAAGGCTATCAGTAGCTTGAAGGGAAGTCTTAAAAAATTATTTTAATATAAAGTCCGTCATGAACGACGGGCTTTTTTATTTTATATGAGGAATATATAATGATAGATTTCACACTCAATAATGCTGGAGATATTATATTAGAACATAAAGAAACATATGATATTTTTAAATTAAGTTTTATTGACTCTGGCTATCCAGTATTTAAAACTAATTTCCATGTATTAAATAATCCACCAGCAAAAAAAGATAAACGTTCATTTAGGTTACGTTTTACAACTAATCAAAATGAATCTGCTTATAAAAAAATAAAAACAATTCATAAAGATGATGAAATTAGACAACGAATTATGTTAAAATTAAGAACAGAACTTAATGATATATTTCATCACCAAGACTTTGGTTCTAATATTAATATACAAAGACATAAAATAATCACAGATGCTAATTTGGAATTATTAGCTTCTATGGCTCAAGATACCATTCAAAATATAACAAACGATACATATCGAGTAGAAGCTAAACAGGTAAAACGAAACAATAATTTCGTTACAGAAAACATTAATTTATATATTTACAGAAATGAAGAGCTATTCTTTGTTTTTGAATTATAAGAAAGGTAGACTATGAAAACAGCACACGAAATATTTCAGTCAATCAAAAATATTTTCAAAAAGAAATCTGGTCAAGAATTTGATAATGGGTCTACCATTGGATTATATACAGATGCTATTGCTCATACATTAGAAGATGTATATGCAGAAATTGAAAATAATAAAACGCCACATGTTTGGTCTTTTTTGCATGGTGAAACATTAGATAGTACTGGCGAATGGGTAAATTTACCAAGAGCAACTGGAGAATCAGATAGTCAATATAAATATCGTTTAATGAACTGGATGTTAATTAATGAAGCGGCTAATACAAAAGCCATTCAATTAACATTATTAAATCCAACTAAAGGTTCTAATTATTCTTACTTCGCTAAAACACGTGGGGCAGGAACAGGAACTTGCTACGTCATTCCTAAAATGTATGAAGAACCATACATTAGTGATGCACTACAAGAAGCTAAATCAAAAATAGAATCTATTTGTTCTGCTGGCACTTATGTAGAATATATTGTTCCAACAATCAGAAATGTTATATTAGAAATTTTTATGCATTCTGATGATGGAGATATCGATGCCATTAAGAAAAATGTCGCAGCACAAATTAAAAAATATATTGATGGATTAGCTCCTGGCGATTATTTAGAAATTGGTAAAATTAATAAGCTCGGCATTGAAACACCAGATATAAATTATTTTAATGTCATCTCTTTATTCGTTGATAATGATGAAACAGATAGAATTAAAGTATTGCAAAATATTGATAGCAAATTTATTTTTGATTCTATTAAATGGATAGATGAAATTAATTAAGAAAGGATATTATGGATACTCCAAGACAATTCTTTAAAAAAATATTAAGAGATATTCCTTCTTGGACCGATACAAAAAAAAGACCAGACACTTCTACGTCTGGTCAATATTTGCAATCTATTGCAAGTGAACAAGATTCTATTATTAAAGAATTTGAAGAATTCAAAAAATCATTCTTTCTTGTTAATTATATCGGAAAAGAAAATGATTATTTTTCTGTAGGCTTAGTAGCTCATATTGGTAACATAGATATTAAAGATTTATTAATTCATAATATTAAAGTAACTGTTACTACTAACCAAAAAGAATTTCTAGTAAATCACACATTGGCATTATATGAAAATGGCTATTTAATTATTCACCCCGATGCCACTACAAATGATTTCATTACGTATTCTATTAAAGGCAATGAATATACTGCTAAATTACGCCGAGAACAAACATGGAACATCTTCGATGAATTTGCCATGTTTTCTTCTCTTGAACGATATGAAAATGAATCGAATGCAGATTTATTAAATCGCTGCTTGCAATCTTTTAAATTAAAAACTAATAGCACTAAACAAGGATTAAAGAATGCAATTATTAATACGCTAATTAATTTTTATTCTATTAGTTCTTCCAATATTAAAATAGAATCCCCTGATGGTCATAATATGTATCTTATGAAAAATGGAGAAATAGTATATGATACTATGTCTTCCGTTAATAAAGATATTATGAGAACTAAAGTTTGGGATATTACTTACTGGAATAATTTCTTTAAAGAATTAGAATACTTAGCTAATACATGGGACGCAACTCCTTCTGCTTATCAACAAGGTACAGGTCAACGACTAGATGCTAAAGTAGCATTAAATTCTGATTTAGGTAGTACTGATAAAACAGATATAGAAATTAAAGGGTATTCTTTCTCTCCTTTATTAGTAGAAAATTATATTGCTCGGCAACAATTAAAAACAAATATTCCGTTGCAATTAAAACGATATTCTAACGAGTTAATTCCTAAAAAAGCTAATTATCAAATTACAGCAACAGAAGTTAAAAAAATAAATCCAGAAACAATATTCTTAAAAGAATATAAAACTTTTACTGGTACGAATACATATTATGTTGCTGATTTGGCAATGAATACAGACAATTTAGATGTGTCTCCGAAATATGATTTACAACCTAATGTTGAGTATAAATTAAAATTAAAACCTCATACTCGTTACGATAATATGGTTATTTATAATATCGAACGAGAAACAAATACTAAGCAAAAAATAAATCTATTAAAACCTAAAAAACAATTTGTTTTAAAAGATAACTATTTAGTTAATTCTAATATTTTTGCTCACATTACAAAACGAGAACAATTAAAAAATTATACTGACATAGATAATACAGCAGACGGCTTAACAATTAATAAAACTTCTACATATGGCGAAATAACATTAGATGTAGAAGGGGCTGAAGGTAAAGAACTTCGCATTAATTCATATTGTGAATCTATTGATTACACAACTGATAGTTCTATCGTCAAATTAAATGGTTTTAAAATTAATGACAAAAATGAATTATACTCTAATGACACTGATTCACAATCTAATATTGTTATTGAATTAGATTGTAATAATTTAGAATTCACTTTTAATGAAGCTAGTAATTTACAAGAACAAGGTTCTATTATTGTTAATATAGAAGCTAACGGTAAAGTAGATACAGTTAATTCTGGATTATGGTCTAGTGCTAGAAAATTTATTTTATCTTACAATGACTTAACTCATGTAAAAGTTACGATTACTAAAGCTGGTTTATATCCAGTTAGCGTAAAACAAATTAAAGCAGCACGATATAAAATTAACGCTTGGTTAGATAAAGGGTCTTTAATTAAAACTGGCGATGCCGTTTTGTTACCTACTTCTGGCTTAACAAATAACCAATTACATATTTCTATGACAGCACATAGTTCTTATGCCCCTGTGATTGAATATATTCATATTGGTGAAAGTACTGATGATTCTGTATATGTAACAGATAGTTTTACTCCACAAGTAGCAGAGCGAGTTATTGTAGATTCTAACTGCGACATTGATTTATATAAAATAGAAAATAATCAAGAAGTGTTAATTAAGCAAAATTATGTACCGAAACAAATTATTACAAATAATACAGGTACAAAACAAAGTTTCCCATTAGATTTATCAATGATAGAAACATTGACTTCTTCTTCTATTCCATTAGATAAAACAACTTATAATGGCAAAACTGCTTATTATGTTACGCTATCTCCAAATCAATCAATTCAAACGATTCAAATTACTGGTCAAGGCAAAGAAACAGTACAGTCAAGAAATCTAAAGACTATTTTAGGTTTAACTGGCACAGAAGAATTATTTATTTCTTCTAACATCAATGGCTTTATTATTAAAACAGAAAACGGTAAACAATATAAAGAAATTATTAACCGAAGCCAAACATCAACTAAAGCCAATGGTTTTTATTATACTGGCATTACAGATGATATGATTATTAATTATATTATTGATAGTAAAAATAATATCATCTCTAATACAAATGAATTTAATAAAAACTTTGAAACCACCTTTATTACACTTCGTTCCAACACAGACTATATTGCTTATAATGAAGCTAATGTCGTAGAAGAATTAACTCGTGTTAATTTAATAGATAACTTCTCACCATTTATTCCTGAAAACAAATTAATGTTATATACAATCCAACAAGCTCGATTTAAAGATGCTCCTGCGAAAGATATAACAGTTAAATTTGAAGTACAAGGAAAAACAAAAAAAGAAGAACAGACATGGTGTCTAGGAAGACAACAAAATAATATTTTAATTCGATGCAAAATATCTGCTGGCGAACAAAATACAACTAAGTTCTCTATTAATAATTTGAATTTAGCATTTACTATTTCTAATAAAATGCCATTAAATAAAATTTATGATATCAATGGCAATAAAGAAGAGCTAAGTACTTTTATTATCACACCGCCAGATAATATGGATATTAATTATGCTATCACGACAGCATTTACAGATATTGTAGTCGAAAACGATATGTTTAATAAATTACGACATTCTAATGTCGAATCTATTTTGTATATTCGTGATACATCTACAGGTAAAATTATCTCTAACGAAAAATATAATTTATTAGGAAAACAAGGTATTGTTGAATGGTATGATAAAGCTCTAATCGGTAAAACAGTTACTATTTCTTATAACTATAATTTACCAATTAGTTTAACCTATAAAAATCTAAAGGATTTATATAGTAAAATTAATTATTCAACAGATGCTTATCAATTAATAGACAAGAAAATTATTTTAAAAGATATTAGAGATGGCGAAACAAAAACTATTGTCTTCGGGAACAAAGTACCTGATAAAATCATTGCTCAATGTTCTAATCCTAATTTTCAAGTATTAATACAAGACAATGTTATTACTGTTAAGAAATTAAATACCGATAATTCTATTATGGTTCACCCAGGATATTATTATCGAAAAGAAAAAGAATATTATTTATTCGAACATCTGTTCGAACAAGCTGAAAAGAAATATAAAAATATTATTTTGCATGACGTAGAAGAAATTGATAACCGATTCCATACTATTGAGGCAACTAACAATTTTGTATATCATACCAATATGGGCATTGCCGATACTATGAATACTATTTGTAAAATAGATTATAAAAAGCATGCTCATAAAATAGATGGCATTTCTGCTCTTAATACGGTTTCTGCTTGTGATTCTTACCAGTTATGGGATGCATTTAATATGAATGTATCTATTAAAAACACAACATATGGTTTGGGTATTCATTTTGATTCCGCTCAAACAAATGGATACGCTTTATTAAATATTACGAAAGCATATAAAGATAATCAAATCATTAGTATTGCTTGCGATAATACATTAACTATGTATATAGCAGAAGAAATTCAAACAGAAGCTGGTCGTTTTGGCAAATCTATTTTCGTAAAACATATTGCTAAATTTAATAAGCAAGGAAATATTCAAACGCATATTATTTCTAATCCAATAGAAAATCGAAAATATTATTTACTCGTAACTGGCACTGGAACAATTGATGATATTATTATAAAAGAAAATATTAATAATAATGATGTGCATACAAAATTAATTAATAAATTAGGTTTCTCTATTAATGAACGCAGTATTAAAGAAACAAAATATACGTTTGATTTTGATATGTTTAATAATGAAACCTATCATTTAGATATTGATAGAGACGGCATATTATCTATTGGTTCTAATGTAGATTGGGGTATTACAAAAATCCCGACAATTACTAATGATTTTACAAAGTATAAATTAAAAAATGCTAATTTAATTAAAAATACTATCGTAGCAAAAAATAACGCGTCGATTACTTCTGGTCGTTATCAAATTCCAGACTATAAAAATGTAATTGGTGTGTATATTAAAATTAATGATGTATTAGTTGATACACTTAAAAACTTTGATATTACATTGGTGACAGCAGATGATGCTACCACTAAAATGGTATCAACATTAGCGACACAAAATAAAACTAATTTATTAGAGTATTCAGGAACTGTATCTGAATATATTCAATTCACAGTCGATATGGATACTGACAAAGTAATAAATAATATAGAAGTTTATGTACAATATTCTGAAAAATCAAGATATCCTTTATCTATTAAAAACTATAAAAATGGATATATGACATCTAAAATATATGACACGACACAAATCGGAACATATACAATTTCAAATATTGATTCTACATTAAATTCAGATTATACTAATTATTATGTGCGTGGATATCGTCAAGATGAAATGAATGGCGTATTTACGCAATGGTATCCAATTAATTTACATGGAGATAATCATATCTTTGAAGGATATCAATATTTCCAATTTAGAATAGAAATTACTAATGACACTGTAGAAGGTGAAGTTAATTCAATTGAATTAGAGGTACTTTAATTGTTAATTTTTGACCCAAATAGTAGAGTCGAAAAAATAACTGAAGGTCTCAGATTTTATGAACAAGATATATTAGGTTGCCGCTATATATTTAGTGGTGACCTAAAAATCTACACAACGGTTACATATAATAAATCTGGCTTCGGATTTTTTATTGGCGATGGGCAATCAGTAGAGACAAGCACAAAAGCTTTGTTATTTAAAATTGGTTATAATGATTTTTCTATTATGGAAAAACAATATGATAATTTTAATATACTATTCCAAAATGCTCATTCATTAAAACCAAAGCATCAAGATGTTCAGCTAATTTTTACTATTAAGAAAAAAAGAGTTACCTTAGAATATGTATTATCTGATACTAGAAACATAACTATTGGAGAATTTGATTTACCATATATGTTTGCTAATTATGTATTAGGCTTCTATTCTAATGCAACCAATATACTAAAAGAAACAAATATTCAACAAAAAACTCCTGACAAATGGGATTATGAATTAGATAATTCTCGTGGCGGCAGAATACAATTTAAAGATAAAACGTTTGTATTTGAAAATGGCGACCATGATTTCGAACTAGAACAATCAAGAATTTCTTTACAAGCTGGAACTTACTATCTTAAATATAAAACAGAAGAAGTAAACAACAAAAACGATATAGAGGCTTTTGTATTTACTTATGACTCATTGCATCCAGATGACGAAGAAACAACAGAAGATGAACCTAAAAATTTATTAGACATCGACAATTCTTTTACATTAAAAGAAGATACTATGGTTAGTCTTAAATTCAGAGGTGAGTCTGGTAAGGTTTCGAATATCACAATCACTTCTATTGAAGATGGGAATTTCATTCCGACTACTACAAAACAATATAAAACAGATGGTTCTTGGATAGATATTGACTTGAATAAAGTTAAAAAAGTTACTTGGGATATGGTAATTCATCATGTGCCAACGTATACCGACCCTACAAAAGAAGCTCCGTATAGTATTGTTTCTAAACAAGAAAAAAATACAATTCAAGATTTATTTATTAATACACAAAAAGAATATATCTTTGAATATACTGTTTCTAATAAAACACTGATTATTAAAGACAAAGAAACAAATAAAAAGGTTACGACAAAAATTATCCAACCAGAAAATGGAATGTTACCAATCGCATTTAATATTATTTCTGATATCTATTCTATTGATTTAGAAATGGAAGACGGAAAAATAAAAAATATTTTTGCCGATACTCATTTTACTGTATATGTGAATGGCTCGGTAACAAGTCCAATCATCATTACAGATAAAGATAAAAAAGACAGCTTTGATATTTCAGCTAGTTATCGTGAATATGTAACGGAACATATTAAATATAAATTATTTAAAAATAACCAACAAATTGTAATTCCAGGCAATTTACCAGAACATGCATATGGCATTAAACTATATGGCATTAATTCAATAGATAATACTATTGATATGTCAAAAGAAACAATACAAGATATTGTTAAAAACTATACTGAAATTGATGCTACACAATACCAAAGACATAATAATATTATTTCTCTTTCTAAAAATAGTTATGATTATTTTATTTTAGAATACACAGACGTATCTGATTACTCTTATGTATTCACTAATTGGGAACGTGAAATTATCCCAGCAGATGAATCTGCCTTTTCTTTAGAAAAAAATATATTAGAAAATAGTCAAATATTAATGTATGGTATTAAAAAAGATTCGTTCGTCAATAAAGAATATATTTATAGAACACCAAAAGGTATGGTTAATTCTATTGGCTTATATGCAAATGATTATGAAAAAATAAATAGTTCTAATTATTCAATTAATTATGACACATCAACTATTACAATGACAGAAGATATGAGCTCTGTATATGACGAATTAATTATTGAATATAAAAAGAAAGATAGTTACGCTATTAATTATAATAAAATAACTGATATGTATGAAATCGATATTTCAACAAATCAGCTAGATGTATTAGTACATTATGATAGTCATGAAGATGGTCATATTAATTCTTATATTAATACGTCTATTTATCCAAATGGAAATCAATACGTTATTTTACGGGAGGCAAAGGAATGAAAATTCACATCGGAACAGATAGAATAGAACAAACACAAGATGTGCAATATAAAGACATCCCTTTAGCCTTTATTGATACATTTGATTCTAGCTACAAAGTTCACTTTAATATTAAAAAAGAATTTGCTAGAAATACATCTAAGCAATTAAAGGCTTACGATATTATAGAAAATCCATCAGCATTCTTTTTTGATTCTAATAAAAACTTATTAAAAAACACAGAAATAAAAAGACTAGGAAGTTCTTATATATATGAACCAAGAAATGTAACTGAATTTTCTCCCATTATGTTTTCTGTCAATGCTGTAGTCAAAAAGAACATGAAGTTCTCAGATACAGAAAAATATAATTTAAAAGTTACCGTAGCAGATTCTACACAAGAACTTCCATTAGCTAATCAATTAATTAAAATATTTGGGGATGGTTATCATCGTAATTTGTGTCCATCAAATATTACGGTTAATGAAGGTACATTAATCCCGCAATATCTATTAAAATACCAACCATCAGAATCTGATTTTATGTTTGTTAGATGTAATGATGTTAGTCATCTACCAAATCAAATGAATTTCCAAGAAGTATTAAATACATATTGTAATATTTGGTGCTTCGTTAAAAATCATACACAATATATTTATGAAGCAAATAAAGATACTGATTTCGATACCAAAGAAGGACATCTAAATAATTTCTATCGCAATACAGATAGAAAAAAAAAGCCAAGTCATTATTTTAAAATCGTTCAAACAAATCCAGGTGATGATTCTTTACTAGATTTGGGTTATAAACTAGAACAAGTATATGAAGATGTGTTAATTTATAGTAAGCCAAACACTGGTTATCTAATTGTAGCTCCAGATTCTTTTGCAGATAATATAGTAGATAATTATAAAATTATTTATGACGTTATGATGTATGTATTCTTGCAATCATATTATAAAACAACTAATAAATTGACATGGATTACAAATGACCCAGTAGATTATATTGCACAAACTGAACAAAAAATTAGTGCTTATCATAATACAGTTAATCTTTCTGAATTATTAAAAAATGATAATTATGCTATCGGTAATAATTATAATTTAATTAGCGTTAATCCATCAGATGCCAATATATCTTTTGTCGGTATGTCTAATGCAGGTGATTTGTATTTTAGAAAACAACCTGGTTATATGATAGACCCTACTAAGCAAGATGGATATATATCATATTTAACAACAAGACATACGGTTCTTCTCTATAAACAAGAAGATATTAATTATGCTGAAACACAATTAAATCTTTCTTATTTTAATCGAGAAGAAAAAGTATATATTGATATAGACCCTATTTATAGTTCTGAACAAGAAATATATATACCATATAAACAAACATTAGAAATTCCAGACGTTACGAAAACATATTATTTGTGTACTAAACGTGGGCATGTCGATAAAATTAATGTATTGAATCTTATTGATGTTAATGAGTATAGTATGGATAAGCATGGAATTATTTTGTGTGAATTATATACTGAAGTGACTAAAGCTCCTAAAGTGATTGACATTCGTATCTTCGGCGGTGGCTTACCAAACAATGCAAAAGACGATTTTAATATGATTGATATCGGTAATATGTATGGTAGACCATATAGAATAGGGTCAACATTAATTATTAAGTTACCTAAAGCTTTACAACAATATGAATCATTATTGTTAAAAGAATTAGATAAACATATAGCTTCTGGAGAAATCCCTGTATTGATTTTTGAATAGGAATGACTATGGAAAAAAAATTAAAAATACTAGACTTTGGTCCAGGAATAAAAGCATCTGACATTAATCATAACTTTAATACTGTAAAAGGCTGGATTGATAGAGAGCGTCTTCGATTAGGAGGCGCTGGTATCGTTGAAGGATTTGATATCACAGCTGATACAAAAACATTTAAGGTAAATGTTACTGAAGGTACTTTTATTAATAAACAAGGACAAGAGCAAATTGTTCCTGCTCGTACATTTAATGCAGGAACGATTAGTGCCAGACAAATTACAGAAACCATTACATGTCCAAAAGAAGGATATTTAACATTACAATATAGACCATATTCTTCTACAAATAAAAAGCATATTGAATACGATAATACTATTCAGGATAGTGTAAGACCTACAGAACAAGATATAAAATTAAATGAAGCAGAAACAAATTTGCATGTACCAATTATTAAAATCTCTGACAACAAAGTATATATTAATGTTGGTGATTGGATTGGTCAGCAAATTAAAGTTACCTATTATAAAGCCGAAGATAGAATTGATTCTATTATTTTAACGCAAGATGGTGATTATAAATACGAAAAATCTGTTATCTCTACTTCTCCATCTCATATTCAATTTCCAGATTATGCTCCAGATTATTTAATCGGACAAATCTATTGGCATGTAGATGGCGATATTACTGCTATTATTTATACGAATCATAGAACGTATAGAAAATTATTTGTAGATAGAGACGGTATGCTTTGGATTAATGGCGAGCCATATAAAAAACCAAAATTCATTTATTTCATTGAACCAGAACAACCAGAAGAAAATGATATCTGGTATGATGAAAAAAATAATGAATTACTAATTTGGAAAGCAACAAATGGTGTATTTGGCTGGGTTAAAATTAATGACCATTCTACAATGGCTATTAATAATTCATATATGTTTAATCCAGAAGATACTGCACATTATCCAACAGATGACCAAACCTTCTTGTTTCCTGCCGATAGAATGGATATGAATTATGTACCTGGAACAGATTCTTTGTTAATCTTAATTGATAACATCGTTATCATGAAAGACCAATACGAAGAAGTCGTATCGAATGATACACCAGATAAACCATATCTAGCTAAAGGTATTGGTTTTAAATTAGTAGAGCCATTAGATAGAAGTACCCCAGTACAAGCTATCGTACATCATCAAGTAGCGTCTGCTAATACAAATGAAACATTCCAAAGAGCTGCTGTCTTTGTAAACGGCAATCACATTTATTTTTCTGCTGACCACACTAATAAAGTATTCGAAACAGAAGAAAAATACCAAGTTGGCGAAAATCAACTAGAAGTTTGGGTTGATGGCAAACGATTAGTATACGACGTAGATTTTAAAGAAATGAAAAATAACACAGAAACTGTCGATAAAAATGATATGACTGTTCGTGATGTTATGTCTAATTTCTTTAAAATATTAATTCCATTAAAGCCTAATCAATGTATTGAATATAAAATTTCAAAACACATCTGGAACTATGACCAATTATCTTTGGTTATGAAAGATACTTTTAATACGATTAAGGCTGTGCAAGAAGACAATAAATTATTAAGAGAAGAACTTAATACGTTTAAACGAAATCAAACAGATACAAATACAAGTATTTCTAATCGCATTAATACAGTAGAACAAGCTATCCCTGATACATCTAATGTATTAACTACTAATTCTGTTATTGATATTAATCAAATGTCTAAACGAATTACAGATAGAATGGTTACTGAAAATCCTGAAGAATCGTTAGTATTTACAGCTCAAAAAACAAATACTATTTCTGATTATGGACTTAACGATTTTATTAGTATTTTCTATGTATCAGAAAATGATAACCGTGTGTTAATTAAAGATGCAGATTATACTATTAATACTGATTCAGTAGCAGCACCAAATGCAAATATTATTCTAAAAGATTATCTTGTAAAAACAGGTGCTACTATTTATATTAATAGATTGAAGATTGGAGGCCGTCGTGAATAATACATTAGAATGGTATGCTAAAGTAGATGCCTCTGACACATATGAGCCAACCAATGAAATGTACGCTGGTACATTAAATAAAGCGAATAACATTACTTTATTTTTAGAATTATGGAATAATCGCTTTGGTGATGTAACAGTTCCAGATTTTTCTGACTTTAATATTAATTTATTTTTTGAATACGAAGAAGATAAAGTTTTATTAGATGAATGTAAAATCCAAGTCAATAATAAAGAAGTAGAAATCCAAAAAGTAGATAACTATGGTATTATTTCAATGGAAGGTATTGTACTTTCTGGAGAAAAAAACAATGGTTTAGAAAAAGATAGTACTTCTAATTTCTGTACAATTAAATTTGAATTATTATCAACAGAAAATAAAAAGTTTAAACCAGCAGACCTTAAAAATTTATATTTCGAAATTGCTAAACTTTAAAGCTAAAATGAAGTTTACGCAGCGTAATATGATAGATGAATGTTGTATTGTTTTTTTAAAATAAGTAAGGAAAAAAATGAGTGAAGTAATCGTCTCAGTTTTGGATTTCATAATAAAATCAAATGTGCAAAATCCGGTTGAGATGGTACTCATGTTTACTATCATCGGTTACGCATTATATTATTTTGTTAAAATCAAACCTGATAAAGACAAAAAAAATTTCGATGCAGCCAAAAGACGAGATGCTCTTGAAGAACGTCGTCTTAGTGAAGCACATCGCCTTAACAATGAATTACATAATGACATTGTTAAACAAGGTGAATTGCTTAAAAGTATACAAAACGTGTTAACGAGTGTTGACAAAACATTAGATGACATACATGATACTTTGATTACTCATGACGAACGAAGCAAGACCATCGATAGTGAAAATAAACGATACCACGACACTATGTCTAAAAAAACAGACTTTGACAAAATAGAAACAAAAATTGAAAATATTCAACATGACATTGCTGTTATTAAAGCGTTAATCAACAATAACAGATAAGATTGCGGAGACGAAAGTCTCCGTTTTTTTATTTTATTTTGCTATTCAACTATGGTAATATATACATTGAACAAACTCACGTTTGTTAACAAAAAGCTTTTTATTAACAAATTTTTTTAGGAAGGATATTTTAATATGCCTCAAGCTCCTCAACAACCAAGAGGAATACATAAAGTAGGCGAATCGATTGCACAACATAATCGCACGATGATTGTGACAGAAGAAAATGCAAGTCGGTTAGATTGGTCTCGTATTCCTTATGGTACTATTAAAGTAAATCCTCAAAGTGGCATTATGTCTGTGAAACTAAAAGGCGCGTTAGTTACTAAAGACGGACAATTATTAGAAAATGCTTATATTGATGGAGATAAGGTTTATCATAATAATGGTAAACCATATTATAAAATTAACTACAAAACAGGTCTTGAAACAAAAGAAGTATGGGCATCAACAGATATGTCCTATTCTTCTGAAACATCTTGGGTACCTGCTGGCATTAAAAATGATGGCACATTAAGTATTGCTCGTGATACTATGATTATCACAGAAGTATTTACTATTAAAAAGACATCAGAACAAAGTGCTAATGGCGAAGTAACAATATATACTAATACAGAAGGTGAAACTCGTCGAGTTGTTAAAAAAGCAGGCAAACATGTATTTGAATTAGAACATGGTGAATATATTCCTAGACGTTCTTATTTAGAAGTATATATTGACGATGTATTACGCCGTGATGCCAAATCAGGTGGTGTAGAAGAAATCGATACTCGCCATTTTGCACTCGATGAAGAATTAATTCCTGGTCAAGAAATTACAGTTCGCTATATGCGTGTATTTCGTATTGGCAATCCATACCCTCGTATATTCATGGGTTGTTGTGCACCAGAAGCTTCCGAAAATGGTGACTTATGGATTGAAGATGTTGAAGTAGCTGATATTGATGACAATCATTTAGGTACTGGTGAAGAACCATTACCTACTATTGAATGGTCTCAAATAGTTGGCCGTCCTAACTCTTTACGTGGGTATGGCATTATTGATAATGTAGAATATAAAAACCATGCTCATCACGTAAGTGACATTATCGATTTTCCAGCAGCATTACCAGCATCTGGCGGTAATTCTGATTATGTAAAAGGTCATACAACTGGTGAAAAACCTGGCGATATCCCTGTATTAAATAGTGCTGGTAAATTACCTGGTTATTTAATTGATGATAGCTTCTCTCCAAAAGTTACAAATATTAATGGATTATCTATTGGTCCAAATCCACCTGTTCCTGCTGAACAAAATAATTTATGGTTTGATACAAATGAACGCATGATTAAATTCAGACAAGGCAATGATTGGATTGCTTTCAATGGTGTTTGGAAATAAAGGAAGGAATTAATATATGGCTAAGAGTCAAAAAATTAAATTAGAGCATTTAGACCAAACATTAATTGATTGGATAGAACATGCCCTTCATTCAGGTATGATTCGATTTGCAGATTTAGATGCAGATTTACAAAATGCAATTACTAATGCAAATCATGGAACAAGTTCTTATAATGACACACCTGTTAGAAATGAATTACAAAATTTAAATAATAAAAAATTAAGTAAAGACGAAGCTCGTTCTGATTATCATCGAAAAGACACTCCTCTTACGATTGATGATATGAATGAAAATATCAAAGAATTACTTCGTTCTGTACAAGGTGTTAACACTGCATTTAAACGTGGCTTCCGTTTATCAGATACACCTATTACAATGACTGATTTAGATGGTAGTGTACAAAACTTAATTAACAATAATGAACAACGACTAAATCGTTTAGAAGCTGTTAAATCTACTATCGACAATGCTATTGTTGCTTTAACTAATACATCTGGCGATGCTAATAACTCTTTAGTAGCTTTGGGTACAAGTGTTAATAATTTAAAAAGCGAATTATCTACACTAAAAACTAATTTACAAACTGCTTCTGAATCTGTTACTACTCATACAAGTAAAATTAATACACTAGAACAAACAACAGCAGCATTAAAAAATAGATTAGATGCATCTGGTAATTCTGTAGAATTGGTAAATGGTCGTATTCCATCTCGTTTCTTGCCAGAAAGTATTCCTACTAAAGTAGATATGCTTGGTCTTGAAAATCGTATTAATGGCATTATTAATAAATCAAATCCAATTAATGGTCTTAACGGCATGATGGGTTTTATTAGTAATTCTGATATTAATCGTACAGGTGAATTGCGTGGTGGCAATTTATTTATTGCTGGTGTATTTGCAACAACATTAGAAGAATTAACTGATTTTAAATCTAAAAAAATGCCAGTTATCATTTCTATTTTTGATGATAAAATTTATGTAACCACTTCTTTTATTAGAGATAATTTAATCTCCGTTACTAATGCAGAAGGTAAAACTAAATTATATGGCAATTATGCGATTTATTCTTTAATTGAAATTACGAATGAATTAGCAGATGGGCAAGTTCATTCTACTAATCCAGACCCAGATTTAGCTGAAGAAGAAGATGAAACTAATTTCTTTACTTTCGATTATACGTCTGGTGGACCAGTTACAACTCATTGGGGATTAAATCAAAAATTCTTCCTCGATATCAAAACTGGTTATATTTTATTTAATGATAATGGTGCATTTATTAATTTAATCACAGGTGATGTAAATTACAAAACGCTTAAAGCAACTCCTACTATTCATACTATTGTAGAAGCAACTAAAGCAAAAGCAAATGGCATGGCTTTATTTACATCTAATGCATATAGTGCTAGTAACCGCCCTACAGAAGTTCCTGTAGCAAATAATGAAGTTAAATTCATCGAAACAGAAATTGCATTGGGTGCAACATATACTTACGAAAGCCTCGGCACAAAATATATTGCAGCAGAAGTATTAGTACAAGATGATGTGACTACATCTCCTACATATAAAAAATATTTAGAAAACGACACTGCTATTACTAAAGCTATCTATAAAAACGCAGCGAATAAACAATGCATCGACATCATTAATAAAACAACTGATAAAATTAAAGTATTAATTCAAATCTATTCTGAGGTATAAGCATGAGTATTTTAAAATGGAAAAAAGATAATAAATGGATAAGCATTTATGCTGATGCGATTAAGAATAGATTAATGCGTACAGCTAACTTATCTGATTTAACAGATAAAACAGCGGCACTTAATAATCTTGGCTTAACAGGTGATGTAGAAACACATCATCATGACTCAAGATATTTGCCTATGTTTGAAAAGCTTGAAAATAAAGTTAAAGAAAAATTTAAAGCTCTTAAATTTAAAGTTGGTGGCGACGTTAATGAAGTTAACGCGACACAATTAGAAGATGGTACATACTCTTTTAATTTAACTAATATTAAAGCTACTTCTATTAATATTGAAGAAGGCAAAGAAAATAAAATGCCTGCTTTATTTATTAATAATACAAAAGAAAAAGCAGTAAAATATGTACCAGATATTTTATATAATGCATCTTCTAAGACATTAACAATTCCTAATTTAAAAGTAGGTACAATCGCCGCTGAAGAAATTAGTGGTCAACGAATCTATGGTTCTTATTGGTCTGACTATGCAGAATTCTTCCCTAAAGGTGAAGAAACAGAACCAGGTGATTTAATTATATTAAAACCAAATTCAGATAAAGAAGAATACATTGCTTATGATGGAGAATCATGTGTTCCTGTTATTGGCGTTCATTCTGATGAGTTTGGACATGTAATTGGTGGTGAAGAATCAATTGACGGAGAAGACTTTTTAGAGTATAATCTAAAGAGGAATATCCCCGTTGCATTGGCAGGTAGAGTACATGTTAACTTTGTAGGCGAAGCTGCTCGAAATAATTATGTAGTACCTTCTAATGTAAAAGGATGTGCTAGATTATATGACACAACTAAAGATAACCCATTACAAGTCATTGGTATCTTAGTTGAAGATGATGATAAAACAGATAAACGTAGATTAAGGATTAAATTAAAATAAATGGATTTAATTATTAAACCGACAATGGCTTGTCAGTTTAAATGTACATTCTGTTCATCTAATAATATATCTAAAGAACATACCTTATTTGATTTGAATATGTTACGTCCCTATCTTGAGAAATACAATATAGGAACTGTAATTATTAACGGCGGTGACCCATTAATGGTCCCGCCGTCTTATTATTTTGAGCTAGATAAACTATTAGATGAATATGGTCATACAGATGTATATGTATGTTTAACAACTAACCTTTGGGACTATTATGAACACCCAGATAAGTGGCGACCATTGTTTAAAAAACGTAGATTTAGAATTATGAATTCTTTTCAATATGGCAATCAACGATTAAAACCAGATGGTACACCATATACAGAAGAAGACATGATTAAAATTATGGACATGTATGAAAAAGACAGAGGTGAACGTTTTTCATTTTTAACTGTTATTACAGAAGAAAATGAAGATACTGTTATTAAAACAGTAGAACTCGCTAAACGTCTCGGAACTATTTGTAGAATTAATCCAGCTGTTCAATCAGGTAGAAGTAAACAGTATTATCCTCATTGGAAAATGATGCAGCATTATATTAATATATATAAAGCTGGGTTAATGGATTTTGAATTTAATACGAAGCAAGTAATTACTAACATATTAAATGGCAAAAGTTCTGTATGCCCATGGAATAGAGATTGTCTTCATGGTATACGAGCTTTTAATCCAGAAGGATTAGTTCATCCATGTGGTTCTTTTGGTGATAATCATTATGCATCTGATAAAACATATGAATTATCAGAATATGATGAACAAGAAATTGCTAAAGATTATCCATATATTAAATCAGAATGTATTACATGCGATAATTTTTTACTATGTAATTCATGTTATAAAAATATTCATGACATTAAAGTTAATGGAGATGAAGAAGAGCATTGCTCACATATGAAGCAAATTATATCTTCTTTCAAGGAGGAAGCACAATGCCAGCACTCAAAGATTTAAATACTCTATTAGTAGTTACCAATTCTTGTAATATGGATTGTCCATTTTGCTACCAAGAACATACAGATGATAGAATGACTAGCGAAACAGCCATTGCATCTGTTAAAAAATATCATGACAGAATTCATAGATTAATTTTTTTCGGTGGTGAACCATTATTAAATAGTAAAGTCATTCTTGATGTAATGAATGAATTTCCAGACTTAGAATATGCTATTATGACAAACATGACGGTACCTCTTGATGTAGAGCGTCGTGAAGTATTAAAACGTTGTAACTATATTACGACATCTTATAGTGTTGATAGATTTTCCAATAATCATTTATTTAAACGATACCTCGAACAATTGACTTGGTTACGTAGTATTAAAAAAGACTACGAATTATTATTAACAATTACTAAAGACCAACTAGAAGTTCCTCCAGAAGAATTAGCTATATTAATTTCAATCATTGGTCCATCTAATGTAATTTTTGATAGACTCTTTGATTATAAAGGTATTTCGATTACAAAAGACCAACAATACTATAATGATGTAGATGCTTATATTGGTGAATTAACTAAATATATGCCACTACGCATTAATGAATTTTATAAAAAAGCAAAAGAAACTCAAACAGAACATCACGCTGTATACTGCGGTTCTTGTTTAAAACATTTAATTATTTTGCCAGACGGTAATACTGGTAACTTATGTGAACGTCAAAAATTTGCTACTCGCTTTAAAAAATGTTTAACTTGTGATATTACAGAGTATTGCGGTGGCGACTGTTTAATGTATCAAGATATTTGTGCATTTCCTAAAGAATCATTTAAGAAAGTAATTGCTGGAGAATACGATGAAAAAAAATAAAGAACAAGTTGTTATCTCTTTACCATTAGTAGGAGAACAGGTAGACAAATATTATATGAAAATTCAAAATTATGATTTTCATATAATTGTTAAAGATTCTATGACATTAACTCCTAAACAATTCATTAATTATATTGCTAATATTAATATGCAAAATTGTCATTTAATTCTTGATGATGCTCCTGATGAATATGTTACGGAATTAATTAAAGAATATATTAAAACGAATCGACAAATATCTATTCCAATTTTGAATCAAATTATTATTAATGCATTAGAAGATACTATTATGCATACAAAAAATCCAGTCAATAAAGATTTCGTAGAAGATAATTATGAATTATTAAATGAGGTTATCAACGTTCTATATAATTTAAAATTTGCTACAGACATTATGATTGCTGGTGATGAATATGATAATGATATTTTAAAATTAGAAGAAGCAACTTCTGAACAAGTTGGTACAAATATTATTTCTCTTCGCCACGAAGAAGAATTTTGGAATTTATTTATTTTATTAGAATTTGCTAGAACTAAATTAGCATTCTATAAAATGTTTACAGAAACATCTATTAAAGGATATTCTATGATTTATTTTATGGTAAACGAAAAAAATCCAGTAGGTGTAGCCGTTCGTAATATGCAAGAGGACTTCAAAGATGTTCATTAATATAATGCATAAAACATTTATCACTGAATATCCATCAAAATTCTCTCATATCACTCCAGAGTTTTTTGAATTACATGAAGAAGAAGATTGGCATAATGGATTAAAAATTAATGTTGACTTCGAAGAATATCTTAAAAATTTATCAGATACGGGAACAAGACAATATAAAGTATATCCTATTAAAGACTTTAATGTATTTATGAAAGCTTATTGTCATCTTCTTGGATTAACCTATCAAGAATATAGAGAAATTATTAACTACAATATTTTTTCTTTACATCATGCAGAAGATATGTATGGCTTCCCAGATACAATTATATCTCCTATGTCAAAAGATGAATATGGAATAGCTCCAGACTATTCTTCTGTTGATAGACGCCCCTCTTGGTTCCCAGCTGAATTTGCAATTAACTGTATAGATGAAAAATGGGCAAGAGATAAATTTCATTATTTTAGAGTGTGTGATATCGTTACTGAAATTAAAAAATACCAACGTAAAGAATATGAAGAATATGGTATTATTTCTGATAGTTTTAACTTTTTAAAAGCAGATAATATGACAGCTCAACAATTATTTGATAAAGACTGTTATCATAAAGTATATACTACGTTTAAACAACGTGGATATAGCACAGATTTGTTTGATATGTCTATCGAAGAATATATTAATAATCCAGATTGTACATTTGGATATAACGAATTAAATTATTATAAGTTTAATACTCGATTAGCACGCATGTTGCAACAAAGAGGTTATCGTATCATATATGACTAAAAAACAAGTGATGTATCTAAAAGTAACGGAAAATTGCAATATGAAATGTCCCTTTTGTTATGTGCCTAAAAAACCTATATACATGACAGAAGATATTGCATACCAAGCTATTGATACATATAACCCAGACTATATTATTTTTCATGGTGGTGAGCCATTATTAAATCCTGACTTAATACTTAAAGTTATGGAAAAATATCCCGATAAAGAATATTCTATGACTTCAAATATGGTAATAGGTATAGGTGAACAGCAATCTAAAGTACTCGAAAAATTAGGACCAGGAAATGTCGCCACTTCTTATAGTGTCGATAGATTTTATAATCCTAAAAACTTTGAAATATTTAAACGACAAGTAAAATTACTAAAAGATTATACGCTCGTCATTACATTATCTGTTGAACAAATGAAACAAAAACCAGCAGAATTAATGAAAATTATTGAAGAATTAAATCCAGCTTATGTAGATATAGAGCGTGTGTCTATTCCTGATATTCAAGATGATGAACTAACTATCTATTCTTGGGCAGATAAATATTTAACAGATATGTTTGCATTATTGCCTAAAGAAAAAAATGTATTATATAAAAGAATGAAAGAAGCTATCGAATATAATATAAATGTATATAATACAGAATGTTCAAAATCTTTAATCACGATTAATGCAGATGGGTCTACTATTGCTTGTCCTAATTCTTGCACTAGCGTAAATAAAGAAAAAAGAAACCCAGAATGTTTTACTTGTAATTTATTTGAGTACTGCGGTGGCGATTGCGAAACTTTCTATGGGGCATGTAAATTCCCCAAACAAACTTTTAATAAAGTAAAGAACGGAGAATTTTAAATGGCTTTTGCAGCAAATTATCCCACTCGTATTAATGAAGTATTAGATTTCGTTAATACAGAAATTACAAATAAAATTAAAGGCAAAGTTGTTTGGCATTCAGATAACGTGCCTTTTGGTGATTTAAAAAACAGTGACCAATTAAATCAATTTGAACGTGATATCCGTAGAGCATTTGGTATTAATTCTAACTTGCCACAATTATCTTCTGCGATAGATATTAGACCTGGCGACAAAATGGATTCAGTTGATGTATATAATAAAGTAAAACGTATTGCCTATTATTGGTCTTCTATTCGTAGAGTTCATGTTCGTGAAGAATTTGATGATAACGGTAAGGTAAAAGTATTGGGCGATGAAACACAATACGCTCGTCTTAATGATGAATATCGCATCAATAATTACGTAAATGACTTAGAACGTGAATTTATTGCATTACAAGGTCAACCAACTAATGCAGACCAACTTAAAAAATTATTATTAAAATTTTATGAAAGATGGGAACAGTTACCTCAAGTAGAATTGACCACAAAATTATGTCATTCTAGTTGTCATGCTTCTTGCCATCATAGATAATATATGGAAATATTAATTAAAACTACTAATGCGTGCAATTTATCTTGCACGCATTGTTTAGACGCAGCTAATAAAAATGGAAAAGCGATTTCATATCCATTTGAATTACTAGAAACATGGTTACCTAAACATGCGAATGTTGCTTTTTTCGGAGGCGAACCTTTACTTGGTGACTTAGATGCTATGTATCAACTCACTAAAAAAAGACAAGATTGTTTTTGGAGAATTACGACTAATCTAGTAAAACCATTAACAGTATTAGATATTGCTGTGTTACGACAAATGGATATCATTACAACCAGCTTTGATATTGGCGTGCGTTTTGGTTCTATCAAACAATTATTAACTTGGATGCGAAATGTAAAACGTATTCATAAGTACACTACTGCTACTCGCAGACTTAATATTTGTATGACTAAAGAATTATTAGCTAAGCCTAACATAGAAAAAAAAATATTAAGACTATTAGAGATGTTATATTTTGATGAAGTATTCTTTTCTAAAATTATAGATAATGGCGAGGATGCATCTAACCATCAACCCTCTAGTCAACGGCAAGAAGAATTTATGGAAATGTTCTATAAGTTATCTAAACATTCTATCATTAATTGCTGTGCAGAAAATATAATAAACACACAATACATAGAAGAATATAAAGATACACCTGATTGTTCTTCTACCTCATTGACAATACATCCATCTGGTAATATCACAACCTGTAGTCAATTCTGTGAATATAACGGCTTTGCCAATATTATAACAGATACGTATGAAGAAACTTTCAATAAAAGAAAATTATGTAGAGTTCATGCAACTTGTTTAACCTGCGAATTTTTTGATGTATGCGAAAAGTCCTGCTGGAAAGAAGATTGGTCTAAAGGATGTCCATATTATAAACAATTTGCCCATAAAATTAGAACTCAAGAACTATAAGAGAGCATAGACAATGCTCTCTTTTTTTCATATAATAATATGTATTGGAGGGTACATTACGTGAATAACATAAACAATAGAATTAATCAATTAGAACAATATTTGATTAAACATAATTATAAATTAAATAATATTAATTCGTTAGCACAAATTAATATTTCGTTATCAAGACATTGTGAACGAGCATGTCCATTTTGTCCTAATTCAAATACAGAAAAAATTAAACAAACTAATATAGAAAAAGGTACGATTATTTCTTTAGATATCATTGATAGAATTTTACAAGAATGTAAAGAACATAATTTTGATGGCACTTTTTCTTTTAGTGGTTTTGGAGAACCAACATATCATCCAGCTATTAATATTATAATTAAACGAGCTATTGAAGCTTGTCCTACTGCTAATATTAATATTATATCTAATGGAGATAACTTTAGAGTTATTAAGCAAATTGCAAAAGAATTTCCTAAAGTATCATTTACGATTTCTGAATATTCTAAAATGGAAACAGATTTTCATAATGTTATCTTTGAAGGTATTCCAAATATTAAACAAAAACAAATCTATAAAAAAGAAAATTATAATGCACTCAATAATAGAGCGGGCAATGTCAAAACAAAAAAAGACTATAGTCATATGCTAGATGCTTGCTATATCCCATTCTTTAAAATGACTATTGATGTGAATGGTGATATTTTATTGTGTGATAATGACTGGTATGGAGAACATCCATGTGGCAATATATTAACTCATGACATTTGGGACATTTGGAATCATATTAATTTTTTAACAAAACGCGATATGGCATTTTGTGGACGCAGTATGGTTTCATTATGTAGAGAATGTAACGCTAACGGCAAATTATACGGTAAACAATTTTTTAATTATTTTAAGGAAAAGTATATTAATGACAGTTCAAGATAGAGTTCAATTAATTTCAGATAATACCAATTTAAGTTTGGATACAAAAATTACGACAGCTAAAATTGAAATCACAGGTGTCTGCACTTTTAAATGTCATTTTTGCTACCAAAAAGAAATGATAGTAAAAAATGAACGACAAACATTTATGCCAGATACAGATTTTAATCAAGTATTAGAGTATTTAAAACTATATCCAGATTTAAAAGAAGTCGGATTATTCTACATGGGGGAATCTGGGTTGCATCCCAAACTCGCAGATTATTATAAACAACTAAAAGAACTTGGTTATTTTACGTATTTAACTACGAATGGTACTTGTCTTGAGTCTGTTAAAAAAGCAATTCCTTATATTGATTCTTTAAAAGTTTCTTTTAATTATTTACTAGATGGCTCTAATGACATCAATGAAATCACAGGCACTAATTATATTCCGATTACAAAAATTATAGACAATATAAATATATTTGCTAAAGAGTGTAAAAAACATAATACAGAATTTGCCTTATCTACTGTTATTGATGAAACAAAATATAATAAAGAATCTCATAATAAAACCATGAATTATTTATTCCCAACTATTTTTCATTACTATATTCCACTTCAAACACAAGGCGGATATAATGACAGTGGATTAGGTGGCGTAGTTGGTGAAACAGAATCAAAAGTAAACCAAATCCCTTGCTGGTCACTATTTAAAGGATTATATATAGATGTAGATTTAAATATTAGAACTTGTTGTTATGGTCATACAGATAAACATATTCTAGGTAATATTAAAGATATGAAGGTTGTAAATAAACAAGAATTATTGCAACAGCATTTATCAAATCAAGTTCCTGATATATGTAAAGAATGTATTAAAAACAAATAGGATTATAATATGTCTACCATAATTAAGCATAAAATGCAGCAGATAAAAAGCTATTTGGCATCTATATCCTCTCTCAATAAAGACACATCTTTAATGCAAATTAATTTCTGTGCATCAAGAATCTGTAAACGTTTTTGTATGTTTTGTCCACAATCTAACAAACATAAAAATAAAGAAGTGTTAGAAACAAAACCTGCATTTATGGATTATCGAATTGTTTCTCGAATAGCAGTAGAGGCATATAGAAAAAACTTTAAAGGTATTTTTGCCTTTAATGGTATGGGAGAACCAACAGAAAATGAACAGCTCCTGTATATGTGCCAAATCATTCGTATGTATTGTCCATCAGCTAAAATACAAATCGTAACGAATGGTGATAACGAAAAAGTTGTTAAAGAAATTAATCGCAAAGTCAAAGGTGTATTATTTATTTTTTCTGAATATACGATTGAAGACACTAGACGAAATAAAGAAATTTATAAAGATATTAAATATAAAGAATTCAGACGTTTCTACGAAAAAGAAAATATCCAATTATTAAATTCTCGCTCTAAAAATATTAATGTCGGCACTGAAGAAATTCCATGTCAATGTTGTAGCAAACCATTTTATACTACTTCTATAGATACAGATGGCTCTCTATTAATTTGTAATAATGACTGGTATGGAACAAATCCATATGGTAAAATAAATATAGAAGAAACCAGTTCTAAATTATGGATACAATGGAAGGAGCGACTAGAAAACTTACGAATGATTATGTTACTAGATGAACGAATCGGATGTGAATATCCATGCTCTTCTTGTAATGATGCTAGTCATACATATGGAAAGCAATTCGTAAGATTTTGGAAATTAAAATATGCAAAGAAATACATATGTGAAAAAGCACGACGGTTATTTTTCTAAACAAAATGAACCATTAACTGGTGTACAAATCATAGATAGAAATTATTACGAATATCCAGATATGAAACAAGCATATAACAAATTCAAAGAATTTATAGGACATGATAATTTTATCTTAACATCTGGTACAGAAACAGCAGTTAGAATTGCACTACAAGCTTTTAAGCCTGCATTATTTTCTGTAGAATATCCATCATGGACAATGCCATCTGTTATTGCAGAAGCATTAGAAATACATCATGATACATTTTCTTTTGATTTTATTAACAATAAAATTATTTGCCAAGAAAAGCCAAAAGGTGATTTAATATATTGTACGCACAAACAAAATAACTTATTTGAACATGGCAATATAAACACAAAAGCTACTAAGATTATTGATTATTGCTACACACTAGATTTAGAATCTATGTTAGAAGAAGCAGAACATAATTTTGTAGTAGGCTCATTTAGTAAAGTATATGCTCCTGGTATTCGATTAGGATTTTTAATTTATCCGAAAGAATATCATGATAAAATTCAACTACTCAGAGAACAATATATTAACTCTCTTGCTTATTCTTATTTAATGAATATAAAAGAATGGCCTACTTTTGATACATATAAATGGGAGGGCGAACCAATTTGGCAACATAGTACCTACTGTACTTATGATTATTTGCCAAAAGATATTTGCAATAATATTAAAGAATACAAAGTATTCATTGTCGGTCATAAAAGTTTTTACCGCCTCGGAAGAAAAAGAAAAGAAATTTAAAAATAATCCTAGTTTTATTTGAATAAGACTAGGATTATTTTATGTTCCGTAGTAATATATATAACGAACAAACATTTCCTAGTGTTTTAACATAAAGAAAGTAGGTGTACTTTTTGGCATTACCTTACAATAGGAAGTTCAATAAAGGTAGGCAATCTGAATTATTCTACAATGAAGATTTGTCTAAAAATTACGAAGCCATTCGTCATTTGTTAGATACGCCAACCGAACAAGAAGGTACTCCTGTCGCTAAAGTTAATGGCGCTTTATGGTTAAATTTAAAAGAAAATGCATTAAAGCGATATCATAAAAATACTGGTGTTTGGGAAAATCTATTCTCAGAAAAATTCCAAATCACAGACCAAATTACAAATATTAATCCGAGCTCTAATCCAGTGCTTGGGCAGTTATGGATTAATAATGATATTTTAATGTACTTTGATGGTTCAACGTGGAAACCAATTCGGTCATTGGTACAAGATGGCTCACAATTCGATATGTCTGCGTTTGAAAATCATAAACTAATTTCTCCATTAAATGTTATTGGCAATAGTGTAATTAAGGACTACAACGCTAACGACTTCGAAACACAACTCGAAGAAGATAAGCAAAATAAAGTCGATGTCCCAGCCGGCTCTGAATTTGATGGTGACGGTCATAAATGGGACGTTGGAAAAGTAAATAATGGCATGGACAATGGTATCTGTCATACTTGCCAAGATGGAGTATGTTCTATTAATGGTAATGTGCCAGAGACATTTGCTAGTCATATCTTTAAAAGTACCGATGAGGATTACACAAAACTCAGTCAATTTTTAGTACCTAATATTAATATTGACCGTGTATTTTTAGATAGAAAATTAGACTTTACTTATCAAACAGTATCTAATGTTTGTATTCAATATCCAAAAAGTAAAATCTATGAACAACGTCCTTCTCTTATTCACGTTAATTCTAATCGCTTACGTAATATTAAAAAGCGGTTAGTTAAAGTTGATAGAGATGGACAAAATTCAACAAAAATTAAATTCGATGAACAAAACTTTGAATTATATGGTTTTAAAGGAGACTCTCCTCTTGGTGAATTATTATTACCAGAAAAAATTCTCGGCGATGGTGGTTATACAAAAACTAGAGATGGTGTCTTTTTAAATCATGGTTATTCACAAAACTTTGATTATGTTCTTATCGTATCTTTTGAATTTGGTTCTTTTAAAACAACTGGCCAATTAAATCATGTATGGAACGGTAAAAAAGAAACATCCTATTATGTTCCTAATTTTGCAGCTCCTCATAATGTATTTATTAATGGCTATAATTTAGAAGATGATGCCTATACAGAAGATGACCAAACAAAAATCATTACGATTCAAGATAGTACGCAAGGTATGGAATTAACTGGATTCCATTCTATTATCCGTGAATTTGGTTATGTATATGATGTAGATATTAATCAAAGAGGTCATATTAATTTATCCAGAGAATATTATAAAGACCCTCTTTTATTTATTGGTGGACAAGTCATTACTAATCAAGATGGTTTAGCATTCGAAGACAATAAAAGATATACAATTCCTGATTGTCCTCGCAATACTGTATGGGCCGTTGCTGAATTACAAGGCGAAGAAACAGACCCTGCCTTTACGATGCGAGTTAAAAATGGCACAGGACATGTTCCATCTGATAATACAATTGTATTTGATAATGTTGATATAAAACCAACAGATAGAATTATTGCTTTCATTGATGGCATTTTAGTTAAAGAAGAAGATATCGTCCGCAATCAAAATGCTGGCACATTAACGATTAATGGCATTCATGAAGGTCAAACCTATACATTATTAAAAGATAGATATAATCGCTTCTTTAGTGATGCTAATGCATTACCAGCTATGATTACTGGTAAATTTAATGAAACATTAGTATATCTTAATGGTTATTTATTAAATAATGAAACTTCTATTTATCAACATGGTAAACCAGAAGACATTAAAGGTAACACTAATGAAATTAAATTCTTCATTACTGATGTTGTCAATGGTAACGTAGTTGGTGATTATTGGATTTGGATTACATCTGAAAACGAACATGGTGAAGATACATCTAAATGGATTAAATGTGACCCAACAAATACTTACTATAAACAAGTCGTTAAAGAATTAGAATGCTTCTGTCATTCTTATCAAAATGCTAGAACTTCTGTTTTATTAAATAATGATAAGTTAGCAGAATATAATATTCAATTTGATGAATTTTCCGATAGGCTAGATATCTATGCCTTTAAATATACAGCTTTTGCTGGTCAACCATTAATTATTAAAAATATATATTTAGATGGTGGCCAAAATAAATTTACTACAGACAATCGTCGTTTTAAAATTCCAGATAAGTTTGAGCCTAATTATGGCTTACTTTCTGTTTACATAGATGGCATCAGACAATATTACGTTAATGAAAACCAAGATGGATTAGGCTTTAGTTTACCATCTCCTGTCAAAACTCCTGCTATGGTTACTTACGTAATAGAAACTCTTGATGCTCCAAGTGAGTCTTATTGCAAACGTATTATTCTCGATGAAAAACATATCGTCCCTAATACTATTAATGTCTATAAGACTTACAGGACCGATGTTCCTGATACAAATCCAGATGATAGAATTTCATTATATCCTGGTCGAGTATCAGTTTATATAGATGGCGTAAGACAACCACAAAGCTCATTTACAATTGTTGACAACTACACAATTTCTTTTAACTCTTCACTCACAAAAGTAGTTGGCGGCAAAGATACATTCCCTTACGAAGTTATTCGTAACGAACTTGGTGAAGCGATGTATCATATTGATGGTTCCTTACGCATAATGGAACATTCTGAAACAGATAAAATTTTAATTGAGGTTAAACAAGATTTAGATAAAGTAGAATCTTATATAGAAGTTCCTCCTACTAATGACAGTTTCTCAATTGATGTAGCTGCTAATCAATTAGACCCAGCTATCTTAGAAACAAACGATGAAATTCTGATATATCTTGACGGATTATTCCTTGGACTACGAGATAATGATTCCTCTACTTTTACATATACTAAAGATGTATATCGTGGAAAAATTACAATTAATTCTCCATACCATATTGAAGAAATTATCTCTGACCCATTAAATGATTATTTAAATGCTAATCCGCAAGCAGCAGAAGCATACAAGAAAAATAATGGTGGTAAACCTTATACCCCAAAACCTAAGAAAATTATTTTAGAATGGAGAAACGAATAAGTGGCAGAACGATTTACTAAAGTCGGTATTTCAATGCTAAATATGCATGACATTGAAGAATATTTGCACGTCAAAGGTTTTATTTATAATACTGAATCGGCAAATGACACAACTCATGTCGGCGGCGTTCCTTCTGAAAAAATTGCTATAGCTGTTTCTCCTGAAGATAGAGAAACCGTAAAAAATGCACTTAACCTAAACGGCAAGCCGGAAAGTTATTTCTTCCCGGCTGTCAAAGGTGCATTGTTAAATAGTGATACAGAAGCTATGCGTAAAGCATATAATGCAGCGATTGCCGCATTAAAATCTGAAGTATACGAACTTCGTGCTGAAATTGCATCCGCAGGATTAGGCAAAAACTATGCAACATACGAAGGCTTTTATGACCCATTCCGTCGTCAAATGCCTCGTCACGAAAAAGATGTAGTTGCTACATCTGTAGAAGATTCAAAAGAACCAATGACAAAAACTTCTATTATAGTATCTGAAGATGACTGGAAATTATTCAAAAAAGATGACCACATCGTTCTTCACTCTAAAGTAGAAAATAAAGTTAGACAAGTACAAGTAGTGGAAGCATCTAAAGATGGTAAAACTATTATCTTTACTCCAGCAGTAGATTTCAGAGTACTTAAAGATGAGGTAGATATTTATCGCTCTTATGGTTCTGTAGTAGACGGTGCTTTTGTTATGGGTGAAATTATTGCAACACATCCAGGACAAAAAACATATCATACTTCAACTGATGATGATACACATTGGATTGTAAGAAAAATTAATTCCGTAGGTAAAGGCGTTGGCACTACATTCCGTATTCCTACTTCTTATCAAAGAAATTATCTTGGCAACATTATGATTAAAGTTAAGAAGTTTGGTCAACCAGGTCCTTTAAAATGCTACGTAATTAATGAAAAGAATTTAACTCATTTTAAAAACCCAATTCAAGCTAAAGATGATGGCTTATTAGTAGCTGAATCATATCCATTAAATGTAGATGCATCTAAAGATATGCACTTAGCTGAATTTAAAATGTTTGACCCATATGGCGAAATTGATGCGAACACTCGTAATGGTGTACAAGCATTAAATGGCCTAAATGGTTTATCTACATTTACTGCTCAAGCAAATCCATCTAATTATCCATTATTAAAAGAATATGATAATTCTGATACAAGCAATACTAAAGTTCGTTATGTAATGATTATCGAAGCATTAACACAAGCCGACGATAAAAACTATTATGACGTAACTTTTATTGCGACTAATAAAATGGCTACATTAGATGTTCATAATATGAATAAAGCATTAGAGTATACTAGACAAGGTCAAGACTCAAGACAAAATGCTTTAGTGACTAATTACGATATTGATGCCGCTGACCTTTATTATGGCATTACTTTATATGAAGCAGAAGGCGAACAATTTATCCCGCACGACACAGGTATTTATACGGCTCACTGGAGAAATGCAGATAATAAAGCTTCTTCTAAAATTAAAGTAAACTTACGTATTGGTCGTGAAGGCGTATTTTATTTAACAGATGAATATAATACAAAAGCATTTGGTGATTTCCCAGATAATGCTATCGTTAATGTAAAAGGCAAAGAAGTCTTTGATGTTGATGGTTTCTATTATTCTAAAAATAAACCAATTGCTATTGGCGATAATATTCGTGAATTAGCTGATATTCAACATACAGCATTAACAGTTAAAAAAGGTTTCCACGCAGATAAATATGCTAAAGTATATCCTATTAATTATACAGTGACTGTAAAAACTAAATTAGTTGAATGGAATCCAGAAAAATGCAAAACAGAAACATTAGCTGAAGGTCGCTATGAAGTTCCATTAAGTCGCATTATTAATAACGGCTGGCAAGATGATGAAACATTATCTGACCGTATCGTCTTCGAAACAGATTTTAAAGACGAAAAAGGCAACGCTTTGTATTACAATGATTTCGAAGTTGAAATCTTCTGGGAAAAATCTTGTAAAGAATCTAATGCTAAATTAATTGGTAAAATCGAAGACTTATGGATTGATACTGATACTGACGTATTAATTGAAGATAGAAATAAACAACTCGTAACTGATTTGCCTACTCCAACAAATACAGCATTAAATATTGATGCATTAAAAGGCTTAATGGATTTAGTTAAAATGATTAATGATAGCAAGGATACTATCGAAAAACTTCGTCCACCTAAAACTGATGAAAAATTAGAAGTACCTGCTGATTATTGGTTGTGGCGACATGAAGGTCCAATTACCGCTGAAGATATTCATGAATTACAAGGTCATCCAAAAGTATATGCACCATTCGTAACAGAATTACATTCAGATGAAACAGATAGTTCTTTATTTACTAATACAGAAGTCACTCATTTATGGTTCCCTAATGAAATGCATTTAGGCAACTATGCATTAGCTAACTCTCGCTTAGTAGAATTTAGAGCCCCTAAAGTAGTTGAATTTGGTCATCATGTATTTGCTAATTCTAAACAATTAAAAAATGTAGTTGAATTAGATACTCATGTAGCTCGTGATTTAACTAGCACATTCCAAAATTGTACTGCATTAACTAACGTAGGTGATTTAGTAACAGATAATTGTTTAGATTTCACTTCTATGTTTGATGGTTGTTATGAATTACAATATGTTCCTAATATGACTTCCACAGCAAAAGCTGAATCTATGGAAGCTATGTTACGTAACTGTAAAGCAATTCGAGTAATTCCTACGTTTGATTATACAAATGCTAAAAATATTAATTCATTATTCGAAGGCTGTATTAGCATCACATCAGCACCTGCTGTCAATGGACCTAAAGTTACAACTGCTAAACAATTATTTAAAAATTGTGTAGCAATGACTTTAGTTGATTCCATTAATTTACCTGTTAATAAAAACTTCGAACAAGCGTTTAAAGATTGTTCTGTACTTGAATCAGTACCTACCATCGATTTTACTAACGTAAAAGTATCTCGTTCCATGTTTGAAAATTGTAATGGAATTGAAGCTATCGATGGTATTGCTTTATCGCAACAAGATGCAAATGCTATGTTTAAAGGGTGTAATTCTCTTAAACATGTAACGAACATGTCTACTACAGGCGTATCTAACATGAGTAATTTATTTGCTAATTGCTATGCATTAATTGACGCTCAATTAGATTTAAATGTTGTCGATAATGAAACATACGAAGATTTCTATTTAGACGATATGTTTAAAGGCGATAAAAACCTTACTCATATATTGATTAGAAATGTTCGCTCAATTAGAGATTTATCTATTCCAGAAAATTATGATGTCATTGCTCTTGAAAATAATTATGACGTTATTTATTGGGGCGAATATAAAGACGAATATGCAAATGGTATTCGTAAAGTAGTAGCTCCTGCTGATTATTGGTTATATAATCGCCGTGGACCTATTACTCCAGAAACAAAACATGAATTAGCTGGTCACGAAAAAGTATACGCTCCATTCGTAACTGCTATTCACCCTGGTTCTATTCATAATGATGTAAAAGATTTATGGATTCCTAATGATGTCACATTAGCTAACTCTGCATTCCATAATACAAAACTTGAAGTAATTAACTTACCTCATATTGTTAAAATGGGTAAATCCGTATTTGATAGTTGTAAACAATTAACGACTATTACAGATTTAGATTTGTCTAATGTATATGTATTTGATGGTATGTTTGCTAACTGTACAAAACTCGTTAACTTACCACGATTAGATAATAGTAAAGCTGTATCTACAGATAATATGTTTGAAAATTGTAGTGCGTTAACAGAGTTAACAATCAGAAATATCCAAGTTAATGACTTGAATTTAAAACCTGGTTATACAACTGAAACCTTACCAGATAATTACATTAAATTTAAATGGTAAAAAAGTAATATATAAGGGTGAAGCTTCTTTCACCCTTATTATTTTTACATAGAAAGGACATTCGAATGCCTAATATTATCGACCAATGCATCGAAAGCAAAGACACCGAAATGTATAAGTTAATGCATGACTTATTAAGTGCCGATACACCTGACGATGCTATTAAAAAATGGAAAGAACTTCGAGATGTAATTCGTATGATGAAAGACGAAATCGAGAATGAAGAACTCCAACAAGAAGACTTTCTTACCATTTATCTACAAGAAAGGAATTAATAGTTAATGACTAGTAAACAATCCTTAGAAAAAGTTATCGAAATTCTATCTGAAATTAAAGAGATTTTGAAATGTAGCAAACAAGAACCAGAAGTAAAACCTACTCCTACCCCTGAACCTACACCAGAACCTAAAATTTCTGATGAAGAATTTAAACAAAAAGTCCTCGCTATCATAGAAGAATACGTAGGCGAAGACGTAGATTTAGTAGCTGTATATGAAGCAGCTAAACAATAATTTTATTTTTCAGAAAGGACCTTTCTTACATGACTAGAATAGAAAGACTTAAACTTTTAGCATCAGCTATCGCTGGTGATTTTAAATCACTTCGTCTTAAATTAGGTAATACGGACGAATTGGTTACAGATGATAAAACATCTGCTGTTAATGCTATTAATGAAGTAGCTGGCTCCTCTAAAGAAATTAAAGACGCAATGAAAAACTTTAGCGAAAATTTAGGATTCGACAAAGACATTGTTAAAACAAATGGTATATCTGTTAATCCATTTGAAATGTTAGTTCCTTTTATTAAAGATAAATTAGCAGAAGAAAATATTATTGATACAGATGCAGAAAAACAATCTGAAAATTATTTTATAGTATATAATGATGGCACTATTAAAATTAATCAATCAAGCATATCTAAAAATAAATTTGGTTTTAAATTAAAACAAGGTGCTTTTAATAAATTTATAAATTATGACATTACAGGTAATGGTAATGATAAATCTGTAATCATTAATATTCCAGCAGAAATTAATACTACACAAAAATTTGAGTTATCTATGTACGGCATCTTAGGGCATTATATGCAAGACTATCAAATTATGCCATATACAGATTATATTAAACAATTAAATGTAAGCCAAGATAATTTGATTTTTGTTAATTCATTAGAAGAACATAAAAATAATAGTTATTCTTCTGGTAATAATGATAAACTTGTATTTGTAAAAATAAATGATGACGAATTAGATGGCGTTGGCATTGATAAAATTAATGCATTATTTAGAATAAATAACGTACACAATTTAACAACTTATAATTTTGCTTTTATTAACGAACGCAAAGATAAATATTTTGATTTTACAATAAGACAATGGCTGCCAATTACTGATTTAATTACATCTGATATGCGTCTTCAATTAGAAATGCTTGCTTTAAAAGTACCAGTAGAAAATTTTAATATTAAATATGTTAATAATACAAATCTTCGAAGCAGTTCTTTAAGTATTCTTAATATTATGGCAGAAACTTCTGAAGCAATTGAAACAAT
>ENA-OWLL01000009-OWLL01000009.1-metagenome-genome-assembly--contig:-NODE-9-length-43757-cov-13.990984_pt1 | contig 43757 bp, 35 predicted proteins | sample MGYA00245347_ERZ651098 | MGnify/ENA primary metagenome ERZ651098 (study PRJEB26857, sample SAMEA4031767) | metagenome | biome: human; feature: oral; material: saliva | place: Philippines | collected 2014 | study...
AGAGCATCTGCCTTACAAGCAGAGGGTCGGCGGTTCGAATCCGTCAACGCCCACCTTTAACATTAGATAAAGATGACTTTGTAACATTTGTTGCAAAGTTTTTTGTTTTTAGCATTCTACACAGCTTTCTTTTTCATATTATTATTGGTTTTTCTTGCGTATTTACTGATTTTATTGCTAAATTTGCACCATATTAATCAATATCGTTATGACCCTTGACACTTTAACTGCCGTATCTCCTATTGACGGTCGCTATAGAAGTAAGACCGAATGTCTTGCCGACTATTTCTCTGAGTATGCTTTAATTCGCTATCGCGTACGCGTAGAAATCGAATACTTCATCACCCTATGCGAATTACCTCTTCCACAACTGAAAAGCTTTGACTCCTCGCTTTTTAAGCGTCTACGGGAGATTTATAGCAAATTCGACGAGAATGATGCGGCTCGTGTAAAGGATATTGAGAAGATAACAAACCATGATGTTAAGGCTGTAGAATATTTTATAAAAGAAGAGTTCGACAAGATTGGAGGATTAGAACCTTACAAGGAATTCATCCACTTTGGCTTAACATCACAGGACATTAATAATACCAGCGTTCCGCTTTCTATCAAAGAAGCACTTGAGGATGTGTACTATCCACAAGTAGAAGATCTTATTTCTCAATTACAAGATTATGCTACAGAGTGGGAAAATGTTCCGATGTTAGCAAAGACACATGGTCAACCAGCCTCACCTACTCGCTTAGGAAAGGAGATTGAAGTCTATGTCTATCGTCTTAACGAGCAACTTACATCATTACGTAACTGTAAGTTGACAGCTAAATTTGGTGGAGCAACAGGTAACTACAATGCCCACCATGTTGCTTATCCACAGTATGATTGGAAGGCTTTTGGTGACCGTTTTGTAAGTGAGAAACTAGGGTTGGAGCGTGAGCAGTGGACAACACAGATCAGCAACTATGATCACTTAGGAAGCATCTTTGATGCCATACGTCGCATCAACACCATCATAATCGACCTTGATCGTGACTTCTGGATGTACATCTCTATGGAATATTTCAAGCAGAAGATTAAAGCTGGTGAGGTTGGTTCAAGTGCTATGCCACATAAGGTGAACCCTATTGATTACGAAAACAGTGAAGGTAACCTCGGTATCGCCAATGCTATCCTTCAGTTCCTGGCACAAAAGTTACCAGTTAGTCGTCTACAACGTGACCTAACGGACTCAACTGTCTTGCGCAACGTTGGTGTTCCTCTCGGGCATAGCGTCATTGCCATTCAGAGTACACTGAAAGGATTGCGTAAACTGATTCTCAATGAAGAGAAACTAAGTGAGGATCTCGATAACACATGGGCTGTTGTTGCAGAAGCTATTCAGACCATTTTACGCCGTGAAGCTTACCCACACCCCTATGAGGCACTAAAAGCTCTCACTCGAACGAATAAGAAAATGAATGAGGAAACCATCCATGAATTCATAAAAACCCTTAATGTCAGTGACAGTGTAAAGGCAGAATTAATGGCAATTACCCCACATAATTATACAGGTATTTAGAACAAACAACTCCGGTTAATATGGAGTAAGAATATAAACCAATAACAATATTTTAAGTATTTGGCCGTGAGGCTGATAATTTCAACATTAAAGTAAGAACAACTATGGCAGAAGAATTCGAGAACAAAGAAGTTCAATCTGAGCAAAATGAGAATAGCCGAGATGGCTATTCAGCAGCCGAACAAGGCAGCTACCAAAGAGAGTACCGTGCAGCTGGACGCCCACAACGTCCACGTATTCACACACAGCGTGCTTACAGCACCGACAATTCAAACAATAACAACGAGGAAGGCGGATTCCGTCCTGAGGGCTTTGGCTCTGGTTTACAGAGTACTGGCCGTCCACAGCAAGGAAGTTATCGTCCACGCCAGAACAATTATGGTGGCTATAACAATCGTGGTGGCTATAACAGTCGCCCGCAGCAACAGGGTGGCTATCGTCCTCGTTACAACAATAACAATGGTGAGGAAGGTGGTTATCAGCCACGCCAAGCTGGATACAACAACCGAGGTGGATACAACAATCGTCCACAACAGGTAGGTTATCGCCCCCGTTATAATAATAATGAAGAGGGTGGTTATCAGCCACAAGCCTATCGTCCACGCTACAACGCTAATGCTGGTGTAGAAGGAGAAGAAGGTAATAATGGCTTCCAAGCACAGCAAGGTAGCTATCAACCACGCCAAGGAGGATACCAGAACCGTGGTGGTTATAATAACCATGGCGGGTATCAGAACCGTGGTGGATACAATAATCGCGGCGGTTATAACAATCGTGGAGGTTATAATAACCGTGGTGGATACAATAATCGTGGCGGTTATAACCAAGGCGGATACCGTCAGCGCACCGCTGATTATGATCCAAATGCAAAATATTCAATGAAGAAACGCATTGAATATAAGGAAGAGAATTTCGATCCAAATGAGCCCATTCGTTTGAATAAATATCTTGCTAACGCTGGTGTTTGTTCACGCCGTGAAGCTGATGAGTTTATCTTATCTGGTGCTGTCACCGTAAACGGTGAGGTCGTTAAGGAACTCGGAAGCAAGGTTCTGCGTACTGATGTTGTACTCTTCCAGGAGAAACCTGTATCTTTAGAGAAGAAAGTATACGTTCTTCTGAACAAGCCAAAGGATTATGTTACTACAAGTGACGATCCTCAGCAGCGTAAGACTGTTATGGATCTCGTAAAGAATGCATGTCCAGAGCGTATCTATCCTGTAGGACGTTTGGACCGTAACACAACAGGTGTATTGCTTCTTACAAACGATGGTGACCTTGCTTCTAAGCTCACACATCCTAAGTTCTTAAAGAAGAAGGTTTATCACGTATTCCTTGACAAGCCTGTTACAGCAAACGACCTTCAGAAGATCTCTGATGGTATCGAGCTTGAAGATGGTGAGATAAAGGCTGACGCTATTGAATACGCTAGTCCTGACGACTTAACACAGGTTGGCATTGAGATTCACAGTGGAAAGAACCGTATCGTTCGTCGCATCTTCGAGAGTCTTGGCTATCGTGTTGTAAAGCTTGATCGTGTACAGTTCGCTGGTCTAACAAAGAAGAACGTACGTCGCGGTGATTGGCGTTTCCTCACAGAGAAGGAAGTCGATATGTTGCGCATGGGTGCGTTTGAATAGAAGCCTCCCCTAAGCTCCTCCGAAGGGAGGAGGTGTGAGAGGATAAACGAGGATAAAGACTTCTACCATAAACTTCTAAGGAAAGGATGAATAAAGAGGTTTTCTCTCTTTCTTTTCCGTTAAGTCAGTTGAGAAGTCCTAATTACAATACAAAAGATGAAAAGAACAAAAGTCGTCGATGCACTTGCATGCACCGACTTTGGTAAAGATATTAATGTAAAGGGTTGGGTTCGCTCACATAGAAGTAGCAAGGCTGTTGACTTCATTGCACTGAATGATGGTTCTACAATTAAGAACATCCAGATAGTTGTTGATCCTTCTACAATCGAAGAAGAAAAACTGAAGAGCATCACAACAGGTGCTTGCATCAACGTAATCGGTACGCTTGTAGAGAGTCAGGGAGCTGGTCAGACATCAGAGATTCAGTGTAAAGAGATTGAGATCTACGGTCTTTGTCCAAGCGACTACCCTATGCAGAAGAAGGGACAGAGCTTCGAGTATATGCGTAAGTATGGCCACATGCGTCTGCGCACAAATACTTTTGGTGCTGTCTTCCGCATTCGCCATAACATGGCAATTGCTATCCACAAGTACTTCCACGACCATGGTTTCTATTATTTCCACACTCCATTGATTACTGGTAGTGATGCTGAGGGTGCTGGAAACATGTTTCAGGTTACAACGTTAGACCTTGATCGTATTGCAAAGAATGGTGAGGTTGATTACAGTGCTGACTTCTTCGGAAAACGCACAAACCTTACTGTATCTGGACAGTTGGAGGGTGAACTGGGTGCTACGGCACTTGGTGCTATCTATACTTTCGGTCCTACCTTCCGTGCAGAGAACTCTAATACGCCTCGTCACTTGGCAGAGTTCTGGATGGTTGAGCCAGAAGTTGCCTTTATTGACAAGGACGAACTGATGGATCTTGAGGAAGACTTCATCAAATACTGCGTTCGCTGGGCTCTTGAGCACTGTAAGGACGACCTTGAGTTCCTTAACAAGATGATTGACAAGGGGCTGATTGCTCGTTTGGAGGGTGTTCTGAAGGAAGACTTTGTGCGCTTAACGTACACTGAAGGTATAGAGATTCTGCAGAAGGCTGTTGCTGATGGTGTGAAGTTTGAGTTCCCAATCACAGGTTGGGGAATGGATCTCAGCAGTGAGCATGAGCGTTATCTCGTTGAGGAATACTTCAAGCGTCCTGTTATCATGACTGATTATCCAAGCGAAATCAAGTCGTTCTATATGAAGAAGAATCCTGACGGCAAGACCATGCAGGGAACAGACGTTCTCTTCCCACATATCGGTGAGATCATTGGTGGCTCTGTTCGTGAAGAAAATTACGACAAGCTACTCACGGAGATAGATAACCGCGGTATGAAGCGTGAGGTATATGATTGGTACCTTGATACTCGTAAGTACGGTACTTGCCCACATGGTGGTTTCGGACTTGGCTTCGAGCGGCTCATCCTCTTCGTTACTGGTATGCAAAACATCCGTGACGTAATTCCATTTGCACGTACTCCGAAGAACGCTGAGTTCTAAGGATAAGATAACAGAAGGCGACTATCCACTATGGATGGTCGCCTTTTTATTCACCAATAGGTACAGCCCTGACGAAACCTAAAACAAAACATACATAAAAGAAAAACTATTATGAGACTGAAGAAAATCGTATCAAACCTCCTCTTATTATGCTTTATCCTCTTAGTGGGTTGCTCTGCAGACTCTTTCCAAGGCGATGACATCTCATTGAAGAACCTACATGAAGGTGACTTAATGTTTGTCGTGAAAGAAACAAGTAACCCTATCACAGATGCAACACAGGGTATTGACGGACTGAAGATTGACCATGTGGCTATCTACCATCATACGGATAGTGCTGATTACGCATTAGAAGCAATTGGCAAAGGCGTAGTACTCACTCCACTGACAGCCTTTCTCAACCGTACGAAAGGGAAAGAAGGGAAACCACTCGTCGCAGTAGGAAGGGTTATTGCTGACTGTGACATGAATACTTCTATGAAACGCGCATTGAGTTATCTCGGCAGACCTTACGATCATTTCTATATGCCGGACGATAAAGAAATCTATTGTAGCGAACTGGTTCAGAAATCGTTTGTCGACCATCATGGGCTTCCGGTATTCCCCACCATTCCCATGTCATTCCATGATAAAGACGGAAAGATATTAGATTCTTGGAAACAATTTTATGCTTTCTATCATCGTGAAGTACCCGAAGGAGAACCCGGCACTAATCCTGGACAGCTATCACGTGATAAGGCTGTAAAGGTTACCTATGCATTTTGAAGATAAATATCTGAGTAAACTATCCATCTGAAGGGTTTTCAAAACGCCGCAACACTCCCCAAAAGATAAGCTGCAATCACAATATAAGTTTTAAAATCATTTGCTGTCATTTTAACATTTCATCCTTAAACACAGTATGCTAAGCACTTAAACTGATATTTAGGGTGACAGAAGTGACAGCAAATTTATTTTCAACAAAATAGACTTCCACAGTACTGATTCAGATGTTATGGGGAAGATAAGTCGGAAACAACTTCCCGAATCAGTTTGGTATAACTAATTGCAAGAAACAGGTCTCACCCATTTATCGCAAAACAACATAGGCTTTTCACGTTGTTTGACACGCTACTTTACAAAATATTGGTAAGAGCTAAGCCTCAGCACAATTAGTGCTAACGCCCAGCACCATATGTGCTGGGCATTAGCACTGAGGTAAAAGCATAGAAAACTCAATATTAACGAGAAAGGAGAAATAATTCAATGGATGTTACGCTTTGAAACACAGATGGCAGATACCCATTGAAAGACAAACACTTCACGAAGAAATTCTTCGTCAAGCTCTTTGCAGAGAAAAGCATATATCACAAAACTTGTTTTAAGCACTCGTAATTAATGTGATATACACATGATAACAAAACTACGTAAAAATGAAGAAGTATCTTATCCTATTACAGGACAGGATTATGCTACGCAAAAGGTCTACTGTTGAAACTATGAATAATAACTTAAGAATATGTCATATAGAGAACATACAGGACGCAGAAGTTCTGGCAACTTTGTAACTAATCTTATCTCTGCACGCATTTCGTATCAACTAATGCTCAAAAATCCAACAATGACATTGAAATTATAGACAAAAGTAAGCTAATTGCATAAAGATTATACAGAACTTTGTTTGTTATATGGAAGGATCAGGACAGTCTGGACCTTTTGTATATCGAACATATGTGAAGAGGATGATAGCCAAACTAGCTTCTCTGGGTAAGACTGTCATATCAATCGCACACCGCTTTAGTACAATCATGGATGCCAAGCATATCATCCTCTTGGCAAAAGGCAAGGTAGTAGCTGAGGGTACTCATCAGGAATTTCTTAAGACTTCTGAAGACTATCGTAAATTGTGGAGTGATCAGAATGATGAAATTGACTAATATTTATGTAGAATTAGGTTTCTAGATGTTTGGCTGTTCAAATTTACAGTTGTAACTTTGTGACGCCAAAAGAAAGCATACTCAAGTTTGGCCTTCATCTTTCCTCAATTAAGGTAAGATAGTACGTTTGGTAAAGTTCAGAGACAGCCTGCCCTTATAACCAATTATAATAAATTAATATGAATAAATTCTCTAAAATAGGATTTGAATATTTCTTTATGTTCATTGCATTTACGCAATTGGCAGTGCCTTTATTAAGCATATGTTGCGTTCTGATGGTTCAATTGATATATCCTTTTACCAAACCTATTAAGGATATAATTGATACCACTATATCTTTTTCTTTAGTTATTGGAAATTTCTTATTATTTCTGTTTATAGTTTATCGTTTACGTCATCATTTTAGATACAGAAAATTTTCACGCCACTATTTTGGTAGGGACATATTACTTTATGTTCTCATCCTTGCGATATGCTTCCCAATGTGGAACTATTTTATCAGTGATTTGTTTCCACTTCCAGACTTCGATAGTGAAGTTATCTCTAAAATAAGTAACACCTCTTATTTCGGTTCTTTAGCCATTTGTATAGTTGGTCCTTTTGTTGAAGAATTTGTCTTAAGAGGGTCACTTGAGAGAATGATTTTGAAAGGGAACAAAGGCAGACCTTGGCTGGCAATACTAATCTCCGCCGCAGTATTTGGTGTAATGCATGTTAATCCAGCACAAATTTCATATTCCTTTTTGTCAGGAATCCTTTACGGGTGGATATATTTTAAACTGAAGAGTGTTTGGCCCTCCGTTATTTTGCATTCAATCAATAATTCGATAATTATGATTCTTATCCATTTTTTCCCGAATGACGACCGTTTGATAGATATTTTTAATGGGAATACAATGATAATGTGCATAACTTTATCTTTCACATTAATCCTATTTATTTATAGCCTGATAAAAATAGAAGTCAGAGTTTAACTCAACTTGCAGCCTTTATACTGTTTAAGAAGTCTATTGTGACTTTTTTTCCTCAGTTTCTCTTCCTCTATCTGTTTTTAACTTTAGGATATAGAAGACATCATATGTCCTCTTTTCTCGTACAGAGTCTAAAAAAATGGAAGACTCATTGGTCAGGTACAGGGAATCCTCTAATCTACTTCGGTGAGGCGTGTTACAATTGCGTTGTATTGATTCATAATATGCATTCTGTGATTGATAATCGTTTTCTAGTTTACTAGAAACTTTTAGAGGGTGTGTCAAGACCTAAAGTTACACACACTCTTTCCGCATTGTAAAAAAAATGCTTTATTCTATCCTTCTTCATACCTGCGTTTTATCAATAATAATGGGAAGTGACATGATAGTTTGCAAATTCAGATGCCGGTCTTATCATAAGCTCTGCTGAAAGCTATATTGGTGATAATTCTTACTTGACAAAATATTCACAGTAATCTTTTGTTAAAAAATAATTTGTTACCTTTGCAGTAATGGAATAAGCGTACTAGAATTTTAAGATGATATATCAAGTTAAGAGAAATGTAGTATCAAGCGTTAGGCTTATCAACCGTGCTTGTCTTTTGACCATTTTTAGTTCAATGGTTGAGATTTTTATGTAGCTATTGTTGATTGTTTGCCAGTTTTTTTAGATCATAGTTCGCCATAATGTAATGGCGTAAATTAACCTCATATGTCAGTAAATAATAACGAAAGCAAAATCTTCCCCAACAGAATTTGGGAAGTTATAATATTGTTGGTATTGTCCTTAATACCTGTTGGCGTTATAATGTCAATCTTGATAGAGATGTCTTATGCCCAAAGATTTATAGAGGTGGCTATTGTATTTGTTATGGCGGTGTTTGTCGTAGGAGTATCATTTCTTATTAATCGAATAAAGGGTAAGCATCAAAGTGGATGGTCTGTCAAAGATTTCTCATTTTTCAGTCATGCATTGTTCCTCAATGTCATATTTACAGCTCTGTTAGTTTTCCCATTGTTTGGTGTTATAGGAAATAGCAACAATGGAGACTCGAGTGATTTTCTTTCAATTTTTGCAATATGTCTTATCGGCCCGGTGTCAGAGGAACTGATGTTTAGGGGTGTTTTCCTTAGGGGGGTATTGAGCCAATATAAACCACAGACCGCTATTTTGGCAATATCCCTAATTTTCTCCATTATGCACTGGCAACCGTTGCAAATATTGTTCGCCTTCCCGCTTTCTGTATTATATTGTTTCATCTATTATAAAACACGCAATTTGCTCTATACAATCATTTTGCATGTCATCAGCAACAGTATTAGTACATTATTGGCAATTGTTTTAGACAACTCAATCTTCGCCCAACATGTATTTATGAGCATCTGCCTGTCGGTGGCAGGCCTTATCTTGACGGCTTATTTTTCGCACAAGTTATATTTTAAGTTCAGCCGACGGTAACGATGCCTTCAAACGAGGATATTAAAATATGTATAGTGCAATTATATTACACTCCGGCAGTTTATCTTTGCAATCGTAAACAGTAAAGATTTGAACCATAAATAACGTGAGTTCGACGAATTATAAGTGTCTATAAATTTGGTGATTAGCGAAATTTGTTGTAACTTTAAAGAACTAATATACAAACAGTTACAAACAAAAATCGCTATGATCACCGAGGACAAAGTTACTGAAATATTTTGTATGCAGATGACTCCTGCAAGTTTTTGATGCAATGACAACAAAATATACGCTGAAACCTACAGGAAAAATATCATCGAAGTTCTACAATATTAAAGGCAGAAAACTTATTACCTAATTGAAAAGTAACATGAAAAAGCATTAATGAGTGTTTCAGACATACTTTTACTCAGAAAAAGAACCATAAAAAGAAATTCTGCTATTCTGTTCTATTTTAAATTTTCCTGTCATTTCTGTCACTCTAATATTGACTACAAATCACTGATAATAAACATTATACAGAGAATGTTAAAAGTGACAGCAAACTAAATAAAAAATAACTAGGGTACTTAGATTAGAAATACTATCTTTGTTTTATCTATTTTCTTTTATTATCTTTGTAGAGAACATATAACCATTATTAGCCAACTAAAGTATTATTACTAATTCTAAAAATTATAATTATGACAGTTACAAAAGCAGTTTATCAAGGGAAAGGACGTGTTGAAGCAACGCATGTTAGGTCTGCAATAACCATAAAGACAGATGCTGGTAAAGCAGTAGGAGGATTAGGTGAGAATCAGAATCCTGTTGAGTTATTAGGCAATGCACTGGCAGCATGTGCTCTGACCATGATGGGACTACAGGCAGAACGTGGTGGAGTAGATTTTTCTGGTTGCTATGCAGAGGTGGGTCAGATAGAAGAAGATATGGAGGCTTTCGTTGTTACACGTATTCCTATCACCTTCCACCTGAAGGCTTCATTTGACGATAAACAACGTAAGAAGTTTGAGCATATCGCTCATAAGACTTGTTTTGTTGGCAATACGCTAACGGCAAAGAAAGACTTCACCTTCGTTTACGAGTAAACTCGTAGTACGATTTGAAGTTAAATAGCATAAATGACAAAGGGGTATTTGGAGATTGAAACATCGCCAAATACCCTTTTAGTTTCTTATATAGTCTTAGGATTATGTCTTTTCAACGATAACAGAAAGGCTTATATCTCCTTAATAATAAAATGTAAATCCATTACTTATTCTCCACAGCCTTCTCTGCTTTGAGCCGTTTATGCTCTTCCAACATCTTCGCAGCACGTTCACGAGCGATACGTGCAGGCTCACTTGTAGCTTCTTCTTCTGGACGGATGCGCATAGTATGGGCTATATTGACAAGATCTTTCACAGCTTCTCCACCTGCAATTAGCCCTGCAGCAGCAGGAACCCACGCATTAGAACTGGGGATTGTGTGACGATCGGTACACTTACGCATATCTTTATCAGGGCAGATACAGTGGAAACGACAAGAGATTTCAGGCTGTTCTATACTCTCAAGTGGTTCTTCTGGACTGTACACCACCTTCAGATGCTTAATCTTTGTCTTACGAAGTTTCTTACGTATCACCTTCGCCAGTGGGTCATTGATTGTCTTGAAAATGTCAGTAACACGGAATTGCGTAGCATCCAGCTTATAAGCTGCACCCATACAAGAAAGCAATGGGATGTTCAACTCATGACAACGATAGATGAGATCAAGCTTTGCTGTTACAGTATCGATGCAATCAACGACATAGTCATAGTGTGAGAAGTCGAATTGGTCAGCATTGTCGGGTAAATAGAAGGTCTGATATTTCCGTACGATACAACGAGGATTGATGGTATGAATACGCTCTTCTGCCACGTCCACCTTGTGTTTTCCCACTGTCCGAGTGGTTGCAAGAAGCTGTCGATTGACGTTCGTAAGACAGACACGGTCGTCATCAATAACATCAATAGCCCCCACGCCACTGCGTGCCAATACCTCCACAACATAACCTCCGACGCCTCCAACACCAAAGACAGCCACCCTACTACCGTTCAAGGTATCAATAGCTGGCTTACCAAGGAGGAGTTGTGTTCTTGAAAATTGATTCTGCATTATATTTTATTATCCTTTTTTGATGTGCAAAGATAGTGCAAACGAGGACAAAGAGAACGTGTTCTTATTTTGTCGAGTGCAGCCTATCTTATGCAAAGATAGTGCAAACGAGAACAAAGAGAACGTGTTCTTATTTTGTCGAGTGTAGCCTATCTTATGCAAAGATACGACAAAAAAGCGAGTTAGAAGAATCATTTCTCGTTGACCAAACGTATAGACAACGGTTCAACGGTGATGAGTCGGCGCTTGTAAAGGTCGCCAATAGCACGCTTATAAACCTTCTTTGACACTTGGAAACGACGTTTGATATCTTCTGCCTCACTCTTATCACCAAGGTCGCAGATGCCATTATGCTCACGGAGATACTGGAGAAGCACCTCAGCAAAGTCCTCTGCATGCTGCTGTCCTGTAGGTTGAAGCGTACAATCAATCTTTCCATCAGGGCGAACTGTAGATATGTAACCCTTCAATCGGTCGCCAGTATGAACATATTGGAACACCTGATCTTCGTAGATAAGACCAGGATACTGGTTATCAACAATCACCTTAAAGCCAAGATCTGTCTTCTGCCATACGAGAAGATCAACCTCCTGCCCATGCTTATAATCACGTGGTCGACGTTCATCAAGGTAATGTTCCACCTTAGCAGATGCCACAAGGCGATAACTATCCTCATCCAAATGGATATGAACAATATATGAGTTACCCATTACCATACGCTTCTTCTGTTCACGGAAAGGACAGAAGAGATCTTTCATCACACCCCAAGAGAGGAATGCACCATACTCATTGACCCACGAACACTCCAAATAAGCAAAGTCACCCACCTGTGCTAAGGGTTCTTCTGTGGTCGCAATAGGACGTTCCTCTTGGTCAAGATAGACAAACACTTCTATCTCATCACCGATCTCTGTACCTTCTGGTACATATTTCTGAGGCATAAGAATCTCACCTTCTGGTCCTCCATCGAGGTAAAGACCAAATGGTTCACCATTACCTTCACGTAAGGCAACCTTTAATACCGTGAGCGTGTTATATGCTCCAAGCTTTATTTTAGACATAATAACCCTTTATAGTTGAAGACAAGATAATCTCTTATAAGACAGAGTAACATAGGAACAACATGCCTAAGTAACAGACTTATCATTCTAAGAACCTATTCTTTCTCTATTTCGACAGTAGCACTCCCCTCCTTTCGGAGGGGTTGGGGGAGGCTTTCTATCATACCATCTTTGAGATGTATTGTTCTATCTGTGATGTGTGCGAGCCCCTCATCGTGTGTAACAATGACGAAAGTCTGACCGAACTTATCACGTAAATCGAAGAAGAGTTGATGCAACTCTTGTTTGTTCTTTGTGTCCAAGCTACCCGAAGGCTCGTCTGCAAGGATGACAGCAGGATTGTTTACCAATGCTCGAGCTACTGCTACACGTTGCTTTTCACCACCTGATAGTTCGTTTGGCTTATGACTTGAACGGTCACTTAAGCCCATAAACTCTAATAGTTCCTCAGCTCTCTGACGTGCTTCCTTCGTATTCTTACCTGCAATATAAGCTGGAATCATGATGTTCTCAAGGGCAGTGAACTCTGGTAAGAGCTGATGAAACTGGAAGACAAAGCCGAGATGTTGGTTACGAAAGTCGCTCAACTTCCCCGTTGAAAGACGCCCAACGTCAACACCATCTACGATAACAGAGCCATCATCAGGCTTGTCCAACGTACCGATAATCTGTAATAAGGTGGTCTTACCAGCACCAGAAGGGCCGACAATACTCACCACTTCACCTTTATTAATATGCAAGTCGATACCCTTCAGCACCTGAAGTGAACCGAAACTCTTGGTTATATTCTTAATATCTATCATAGTTCTGTTTTATATTAAACCCATGAAGCCGATTTTGTAATAGCTATCATCAAGTCCATAGATACCTACACCTTATTATGAATCCACTCCCTCACAGCTTCATAAGCACTGCGTTCCTCCGTATGCTGTGGCTGGGCGAACGTCATATCATCCATTTCATTGCCATATTGATCAGGGAAAATAATCATCAAAGTCTTACCTTTAAAGTATCTATTCACCTCATCAGGCAGTCGTTCCATCGCACTTTTATAAGAGATTGTACCCTTACGAGCCGTAACAATAACAAAGAGATGATCCTTACTGACCTTTGTTGCAAGGTCGGGTAACTCATTCCAATGCTTCATTGGTACATATTCCGCTCTGACACTGGCAAAGTTATTATGGATATATTCATTGATCAGTTGCAGCGTATCCTTCCTTCCATGGAAGATTATCCTACATTCTAGATTCTCTGTCATACGTGCCAAGCGCTCCAACCAACGGTAGAACCCCGGCTCAAACTCTGCTCGGGAAGGTACAATAACCTGTATCCTACGCACAGTATTCAGAGGTTGCATGATGCGAGTGATGATAATCTGACGACTCAACCCATTATAAAGACTGCGTGTAAACTCACCCCAGAAACCTTTACTGATATTATGATGGAAATGTAATCCCATCAGAATCTCTGAAGCCTGGAACTCTTTAAAGGCATGTTTGATGCCATTAGCGATATTAGCAGCAATACGAACCTGCGTCGTCATGGGCACATCTGAAGCACTTGCAAGGTGCTGTAAATGCTCCAAGAGTCGTTGTCCTTCCGCTTGATTATGCCGCATATTAACATCATCATACACAACATTCAATGCAACCAACTCACGTTTCAGCTTCGGATTACGCATCATTGTTGCCATAGACACCAAGTTATCAGCATATTCCGGGTACTTTACAGGGATAAGAATCTTCTCATCATTAACGGTCTTTACCAACTCTGGTTCTTTCTTTTCCTTTAATCGGAGTCGTTGTGCAGCCCATTCTGTTACTACTGTTGAGATAACACAAGTGAAGAGAATCATGATAACAATACCATTCAGCACCTCATCACCAAAGAGATAAACACCCGGAGAGATCTCCAAACGCCTGCCTACCATCACCATAGCAATAGCTCCTGCTGCATGTGCACTGGTTAATCCGAACATCATATGCCCAGCCAAACGGGGCATACGGAACACCCCTGCAGCCAAATAAGCAGCTACCGCCTTACCTAAAGTACCAAACAAGACAAGGCAGAAGACAACCCAAAGGATATGAGTTCCTTGAAACAACAGACGAACATTGATCAACATTCCCACACCAATCAGGAAGTAAGGAATGAACAATGCATTACCTGTAAACTCTATACGGTTCATCAATGGAGATACCCTTGGGATGAAACGGTTCAGTATAAGACCAGAGAGGAAAGCACCAAAGATGCCCTCTAAGCCTACAGCATCCGACAAAGCAGCAGAGAGAAATACTACTGCCAAGATAAAGATAAACTGCATAACAGCATCTGAATAACGGCGCAAGAACCAACGTGTGAGGCGTGGAATAACAAGAATAAGCCCTATGCTATAAACAAAGAACTTCACAACAAACAACACCCAAAAGCCTATTCCGGCTCCTCCTTGGAAAGAGTTGACGATAGACGCCATGACGATCAGTGCCATGAAGAGCGCCATCATAGAAGACCCGACACTCAAGGTTGAGCTTGTATGTCGTGTCAATCCATAACGTCCAACGATAGGATAAGCAATGAGAGTGTTAGAAGCCATGATGGCAGAAAGGAGCAAAGCCGCCAACGGAGTATAACTTAACAGACTCACACCCATAAAATAAGTCATGGCAAACGGAACAAGAAAGGTCAGTAAACCGAACACAATAACACGTGTTCGGTTCTTCTTCAAGCCTTCCATGTCCATCTCAAGTCCCGCTAAGAACATTATATAATAGAGTCCGACACGCCCAAAAAGTTCGAAAGAAGCATCGCGCTCCAATATGTTCAACCCATACTTACCAACGATAACACCAGCCAACACCATTCCAATAATATGTGGAATACGCAGTCGCCCCATGATGATTGGTGAAAGAAGAATCATCAACAGAACAACGAAAAATATCAATGTCGGGTCGGTTATCGGGAAATACTGGGATAAATTAAACATGAATGTCTATTAATAATGTTGTATGCAAAGTTACGAAAAAAGTTTTGCAACAGTCCATATTCGTATGTATTCATAGCTTATAAAGAATAAAAAATCCTGCATTAAATAGTCTTTCACATAGGTGGAATCCGACAAATTCTCGTCTCTTGTTCGTTACTTCTCCCCCATTGTATGAGCGTATGAAATAAAACTCATAGTTACAAAAGAAGTTGAAAAGAAGCAAACAAAGCTCATAAAAGAACAAAATAGAATGACAATATGTTGCCTATATTACAAGAAAAGTAGTAATTTTGCAGACGAAAGGTATATTAAACAATTAAAGAAAGAACTTATGAAAGTAGCAATTGTTGGTGCCAGTGGTGCTGTAGGACAAGAACTCCTGCGCCTCTTGGATGAAAGAAACTTCCCTTTGGATGACTTGGTGTTATTCGGTTCAACCCGTTCAGCAGGTCGAAAGTACACCTTCAAAGGTAAGGAATATGAAGTGAAGCTACTTCAACACAATGATGATTTCAAGGGTGTTGACATTGCTTTCACCAGTGCAGGTGGTGGTACATCAGCAGAATTTGCGGAGACTATCACCAAATACGGTGCTGTGATGATCGACAACTCCAGCCAATTCCGTCAGGATGATGATGTCCCATTGGTTGTTCCAGAGATAAACGCTGAGGATGCATTGGTTCGCCCACGTGGCATCATTGCCAATCCTAACTGTACAACCATTATGATGGTTGTCGTGTTGAACCCTATTGAGAAGCTCAGCCATATCAAAAAGATTCACATCAGCAGCTATCAGAGTGCTTCAGGTGCAGGTGCTGCAGCCATGGAAGAGCTGATACAACAATATAAAGAACTTGTGGAGACAGGCGAAGTAAAGACCATCAACAAGTTCCCACATCAGCTTGCATATAACGTCATCCCACAGATTGACAAGATGATGGATAACGATTACACGAAGGAAGAGGTGAAGATGTTCAACGAGACACGTAAGATCATGCATTCGGACGTACGTACATCAGCTACCTGTGTTCGCGTTTCATCACTCCGCAGCCACTCTGAAGCAGTATGGTTTGAGACAGAACGCCCATTGTCAGTTGCTGAAATACGTGACGCTTTGAAGTCTGCTCCTGGTGTAACTCTTGTTGATGACCCACAGAATTATGTCTATCCAATGCCTCTTGAGAGTGCAGGTAAGAACGATGTCTTCGTTGGTCGTATCCGCAAAGACCTTGCTGATGACAATGGTAGTACGCTTTGGCTCACTGGTGACCAGATACGTAAGGGTGCTGCACTTAATGCAATACAGATTGGAGAATACCTTATTAAGGTAGGAAACATTAAGTAATAATAGAGAATTATGATAAGATTAAATGCATTTTTCAAGGTAAAAGCAGGTGTTACTACCGCACAGGTAAAGGCACTTACTGATGAACTCGTTGAAAGTTCGCGCAAAGATGAGGGTAACAAGGGTTACGATCTCTTTGAAAGTACTACCCAACCAGGTGTTTACATGTTCTGTGAGAGTTGGGAGAATGCCGAACTTCTGAAACGTCATGCAGCCTCAGAGCACTTCACTCGTATTGTTCCGGAGCTGGAAAAACTAACTGACGGCGGTTTAAGTATCGAACAATTTAAGAGATAACAATCAGCCCCTCCTACATAGGGAGGGGCTGATTGTTTTATAAGAGGTATCTGCTTCCTACTTATTCTTCTTATAATAAGCCACAGCAGCTGCCACATTTTCCTTCACAGCACGTGATGAATAGGTTGCACCAGTAGCACCATCAACCGTCTGTGCCTTGGCTGCCTTAGCCACTTTCATCCCATTAAACTTTGGTAAGAGCACCTGTTTAACACGATCAAAGAACTTTGGACTCTCACGATTAGGCAATGCCTCAACCTTTACTACTTTGTTATTCTTAATGTAAACTTCCAAAGGTGTTGCACCTTTAAAGCCTTTCACATTCGGAGTAAGACTGGTTGTGTTAACCACATACGTACCATCAGCTTGCTTATACATTACTTGCCCTTGCTGTATAGCTGCAAAAGCGACACCCGTTGCGAGCAGAACCGTCATGGAAACTGCAAATATTTGTTTCTTCATTATTATTGATTTTATACTTAAAAATACAACTTTAAGACTACAAATATACGGAAAAAGTATAACGTGAAGCATTGTTATTTATGTTTTTTAACGGTTGACATAACCTTCAGAGGATTCTTATTGAAGAATCAGAGTTTGGGTGGGAACTGGCGGTTTATAATCAGATACAGCTTAAACATTCCTCTTCACAAAAGGTATTAAGCTGAGTATTATGTAAAGGAAAATCACAATCCACTTTTGAAAGACGCTCTTTTACGTTGTAAAAGGGCACCTTTTGCATGGTAAAAGGGCATCTTTTACACATCAAAAGGGCGTCTTTTACATTGCAAAAGACGCCCTTTCACTTTCTGAAATATAACCTTCTGATTGTCTGATGATTACAAAGCTGCTAAAACAACGTTTTTGTTGAAAAACTCATTCATAAGACCTTCTTTATTGTAATATTATTTCAACAGCCATATACAATCATCAAATGACAGACAATCCATGAGAGAACAAAACATGACGTCCTACCAACTGTCTAACAGAAAGACAATCCCCTCATCACAACCTGCCGTTATCATGCCAAGATAAAAGCCACAATTCAGTAATTTATCAACACGATAAAAATCGGGAAAGAGCGTAAATAAAAGCCAAAGACTTATTGCTTTCAGGATTTTATTTGTACATTTGTGAACATAAACAATCGATACCAACTATGAAATATATACTAATTCCAGATGCTGGAAGCATCCGTCAGTTGCCCTTCTACTTTGCAATAGAAGAGTATGTGGCACGACGTTACAACGATGATGACTACTTTATGGGATGGAGAGTGAACCCAACAGTCATGTTAGGGCGCAACCAACTCATTGAGAATGAAGTGAATACTGATTACTGTCATGAGCAAAACATAGATATCTTCAGGCGCAAGAGCGGCGGTGGATGTATCTATGCAGACACGGGATGTATCCAGTTTTCTTACATTTCCCGCACCTCTAATGCCAACGAAGCATTCGTACAATACATGCAACGCATGGCAGATATCCTGCATAGTCTGCACATCAATGCTGAATTATCTGGTAGAAATGATATTATTCTTGATGGCGCTAAGGTGTCAGGATGTGCCTTTTATCAGCTTACGAATCGCAGTGTATTGCATAATTCTGTCCTCTTCGATACACAGTTAGACCATTTATCACATGCGCTTACACCCTCAAAGGAGAAGCTGCAAAGCAAAGGAATAGAATCCGTAAGACAACGTGTGACAAACATTGCACAGCACACTCAGATTGACATCATTGCCTTTATGGATTACGTAAGACAAGAGATGTGTGGCAATGAAACTTTGGAACTCACCGAAGAAGACATGAGAAACATTTCCGAAATAGAGAAGGAACTGGCTTCGCATGATTTTGTCTACGGCAAAAACCCAAAGTATTCTGTAGTAAGGAAGCACCGTTTTGAGGGTGTCGGCACCATCGAAGCACGCATAGAACTGAAGAACAACGTCATCAGTGGTATTGATATGGCTGGTGATTACTTCCTTTTGGGCGACATTGACCATGATCTTCTGAAGCCTCTAAAAGGGAAAGAATTCACAAGAGAAAGCGTCAGTGAAGTTTTGAAAGACATTGATTTGTCGACAATCATACGTGGATTGCAAGCACGTCAGCTGCTCCGCCTGCTCTTTGGGCGTGAACCTCACGTCATGAAACCCGAATGGTTGAAGATTGATCTGACGTCGAAGAAGTCGACAGGGGAGACTGCTGGTATCCTTGCCAAGCACCATATGAATACCATTTGCACCAGCGGACTATGTCCAAACCGTGCAGAATGCTGGATGGCACGTACTGCAACACTGATGATTGGCGGTGATATATGCACCAGGAAGTGCCGTTTCTGCAACACATTGAGCGGAAAACCCAGACGACTTGATGAGAAAGAACCACAACGTGTGGCTGAATCCATCAAGGCACTCGCCCTGCGTTATGCCGTTATCACATCCGTTGACCGTGATGATCTGCCCGATTACGGTGCTGAACATTGGATAAAGACGATTGAAGCCATACGTAAAGAGAACCCAGAAACAAAGATTGAACTGCTCATTCCCGACTTTATGGGACGTGCAGAGCTTATTCATAAAGTCATGGAGACACACCCACACGTAGCAGGACACAATATGGAGACCGTCAGAAGACTGACGCCCACGGTTAGATCCGTAGCAAAATATGACCGTAGCCTTGATGTTCTCAGAGAGATTACCCGATGTGGTATTACGGCAAAGACGGGCTTCATGTTAGGACTGGGGGAGACACATGAAGAGATTCTTGAGACAATGGATGACATACTTGCCACTGGTTGCAAACGATTAACACTGGGACAATACCTGCAACCCACAGCACATCATTTGCCTGTAATGGCTTATATCACCCCAGAACAGTTTGCTGAATATAAGCGCATAGCGTTAGCAAAGGGATTCAAGCACGTTGTCAGCGGACCGCTTGTGCGCTCATCCTATCACGCTGCAGAGTCTTAAACACCAGAAACAATAAAAGGTGCTTCCCAAACAGGAAGCACCTTTTATATATTTTGTCGACTGTTGAGCCAGCTGATTACTCAGCAACCTGAACTGTAGCACGACGGTTGAAAGAGATAGGAGACAATGTCTCAACACCACCCTTACCAACAGTAGAAATCTTATTGTTCTCAACACCCATCTTAACAAGCTCGTTAGCAACAGTAGCAGCACGACGCTCAGAGAGCTTCTGGTTGTAAGCAGCAGTACCAGTAGCACTATCAGCATAACCAGTAACGAGGAGATTGTTGTTGTTGTCCTTAGCATACTTAGCAAGAGCCTGTACGTTTACGAGATCCTTCTGAGAAGCGATTGTAGACTTGTTGATGTTGAAGAATACAGAAACAGGAGTATTAACCAACTGCTTAACAGACTCAGATGGAGTCTCTGCAGGCTTCTGATTAGCCAGTTCTTCACGCAAACGAGCATTCTCAGCCTCGGAGTCACGAAGCTTAGCATTCAATGCATCGAGAGCTGCTTGGTGCTGTGCGTTGATAGCTTCAACATCTGGTGTCTTGCTCCATGTAGCCTTTCCAAGGTTAAAGTTCAGACCAACCTCAGCGTAGAGGTTATTGTCATGAGACTCCCAGAAGCCTCTATCGTTCTTGCTGTCGAAGCCATCAAGTCCTGCTTCGTAGCGATTCCAACCAGCCTCAAGGTATACACCAAGGTTCTTGCAGAGCTTCCAAGAAGACTGAATACCTGCGCTCAAGCCTGTTGCATACTTGTCTTTAGACATTGAACGACCAACACCTGCACCGATAAATGGGATAACATTCCATACACGGTTCTCATTGTAACCACAAAGAAGGTTACTAAGATTGAACATTACCTGCTCTTGAGCAATCCAATACTTGTTTCCATTATCGAGACGAGACGCATGATTGTCTGTGTCACCGACACGTTTTCCCCAGATACCCTGTACCTTTGTACGAAGACCAATACCCGGTGTGAACCACTTACCGATAGCAAATGAAGCACCAGGGTTAGCACGGAAACGCTTCAATGGGCTTGATGCCTCATTGCGACCATGCTCCTGATCAGAATACCAAGCATTCCAATCTGCACCAATCTGGATAAACCAATTGCTCCAGAAAGAGTTTGTTGCGACACTATACTTCTCTGTAAGAGCGTCGTCCTGTGCAAAAGTGGTCATAGAAACACCAGCTAATGCCAATACAACTAATAATTTTTTCATAACTTTATTTGTTTAACTAACTCAAATTGTTTGTATTAAGACACCGTCGTTAACGGCATTTCACCTTATTAAAAACGGTCGCAAAGATAACAATTAAATTTTAATGTGGTCTTTTTTTTCAATAAAATACAGCTTATTTAACGTAGATAACAAAAGAATTATAAATGGTTTAGATAAGTCTTTCACTATCAGTTGTCAACTATCAAAGAGATGTTCAATGTCATGTTGTTGCATAATGGCAATAATAGGAGTACCAGAAGGCGTATAATTAACATTACTGCACGCAAAAAGTTCATTGACAATACTCTCCATTTCACTATTACTCAGCACTTGTCCTTGCGGGATTGCCGCATTACGAGCAAGGCTAAGCGCCAACACATGGTCTATCTCTTCCTTCACATGCGTACCACTTTCTATGGCAGCAGCAACCATATCAGTAATAAGTGTTACTGCATTGAGTCCTTCAATACCTGCAGGTACACCATTAACAGCGTAACTTCCTCCCCCAAGGTTGTCGAGTTGGAAGCCCATCTCCGTCATTTCAGGTAAGATATGTTCAAGGATGACAGAGTCTGAGACCGAGAATTGGACCATTTCTGGGAAGAGAACCTTCTGCGAATGTACCTTATGTTCGGACAACTGACGAAGATATGCCTCATATAATATACGTACGTGCGCGCGATGTTGATTGATAATCATCAGTCCAGACTTGACTGCTGTCATGATATAACTACCCTTATATTGATAATGTGTAGGCGATTTGTCCTCTATCATAGCCGTTGCATCAGGCGCAGTTGCTACTGATGAGATAATTGTTTCTCCATTATCAACATTACCAATAGGCGTATCCTCCTGTCCAAAGAGGTCTGTCTGAGGTGTTTCTGTGTTGGTATCCAACCCTGCATAAAGGCTTTCCCAACCTTCAGTATTAGTTGTTCTTTGTGGCTGAGACGACTGTTTAAAAGGATTATACTGTGGGTTGAAACTTATTTTCGGTGCAGACGTACTCCCATTAGGGTTGAAAACAGGGATATCAGGCTTCCCTTCTGTATCAAAATCAATGGAAGGAACATCATTAAACTTACCCACAGCCTCCTTCACCGATGCTAGTAGGATCTGCCAAATAGCCTGTTCATTCTCGAATTTTATCTCTGTTTTCGTTGGATGTATGTTCACATCAATGTTCTCAGCAGGGACTTCGAAATACAGAAAGTACGGAATTTGCTCTCCCTGAGGTATGAGTCTGTCGAATGCTGTCATGACAGCCTTATGGAAATAGGCATGTTTCATATAGCGTTCGTTGACGAAGAAGTACTGCTGCAGTACCTTCTTACGTGCTGACTCGGGCTTCCCTACGAAGCCATGAATACGACATAACGATGTATCGACGCCTATTGGGAGCAGATCTTGGTTGAGTCTTTTACCAAAGACCTCCACTATGCGCTGGCGATAGCTACATGAACGTAGATTAAAAAGCTCTGTTCCATTGCTATGAAGGGTAAAAGATATCTGGGGATAGACTAATACTATACGTTCAAAAGCAGTGATAATATTATTCAATTCCGTTGTGTTCGACTTCAGAAACTTACGCCGAGCAGGGACATTAAAGAAGAGATTCTCCACTGTGAAGTTACTTCCTACAGGACAAGCACACGGTTCCTGCCCAACAAACCGACTACCAGAGATCGTTAGTTGGGTTCCTAAATCCTCTCCTTCCATACGTGTTTTTAAGTCAATCTGTGCCACCGCAGCGATGGAAGCCAATGCTTCACCACGGAAACCCATCGTGTGAAGAGAGAAAAGATCATCCGCTTTGCGTATCTTTGACGTTGCATGACGCTCGAAAGAGAGCCGGGCATCAGTCTCAGACATACCCTTTCCATCGTCAATAACTTGAATAGAGGTACGTCCAGCATCAACGATTATCACATTAATGTTACTTGCTCCGGCATCAATAGCATTCTCAACCAACTCCTTTACGACCGAAGCAGGGCGCTGAATGACCTCTCCTGCAGCAATTTGGTTGGCCACACTATCAGGTAAAAGTTGTATAATGTCACTCATAATCTACCCTATTAGACTAAAAAACAGTATAATAAACAAAACAATAACACCTGCAGAAAGAGCCAAAGCAACCCAAAGTGCTGTGTACCTTATACTGCGATGCCTCAAAATACGGGGTCGTAGACTTCCCGCAATACGCTTCTGCATCTGCTCATGATAGCTATCTTGAGTTGTACTTTCCCCACTCGTCTCCTGTCGGTTACGGCGTTCAAGTTCCTTTAGTAGCTCCTTTCGCTCATCAACATACATGTATTCATGATGAAAACGACGTGGGCGTGATGATTGAAAAAACATGATTATTGTGCGTAATTACGATATATTATATGCTAAAATGATCACTCTACGTGTTGACGAGGGGGCAAAGCTACCTGTGCATTACGAACTGTTGCACTCGTTTTACGTGCTGCCCGCCGGAAGATATCATGCTTATCCTTGGGTCGAACATCATCAAAAAGCTCGAAATGAGGTAACGTTAATTTATCAGAAGGTATCTGTGTCATAGGACTTATGACACCATTTGCCTTAGACATCCATATCTTCTTCAGCTTACGTTCAGGCGAAATGAACATTCTAAGCGTGTCCGTCTCCGTATAATCATGCCCTATTAGCGTACTATCTTTATCGGTATGATAGAATATAACCTCAACATTTCCCCAAGCATCCACCCTTCTTAATGCTCCATCAGTGAAGTAAGCGTGCATCATCTTTGATGATATCTGATTATAATGCTTCTTATCTGGAAGCGTTTCTATAGAGAAAGCATTCCCATATACTAATGCATCACGTATCGTTGAGTCATTCAGATAAGCCTTAATGGAGTCACCTACCAGCTGACGATTCCCACTCCAAACGATAGGATAGTCATACATTGTCATGCAGGAATCCTTTGTATTAAAGACAAGAAAGCCACAAACAGCCTGTATATCCGTACGAAAAGCACGTACATTGTTCACTCCATAGATCTCACGATACATCCGTGGAGTATTCATATGAAACCCTTTCATACTGATTGTATCTGCATGTACGAAGAGAGTGTCACCCTTTGAGAACTCTTTAGCTACTGGTCCAGGGTTTCCACCAAAGGCTATTGCCGCTGAATCAGTATAATGTAGATAGTCACCTTGGAAGGCATGCTTGCTTTTATGGTCTATATAGTAAACATTTCCTTCGCCAGTTCCTTCGTGTGTGTTACTGTTATAGGTAAGATCACGCCCCGTTATAGTGCGTTGTTTTACATTATCTACAATCTTAACATTACCATGTCCCTCACTATGACCAGTCTTTTCATTATAGAAGACATTATCTCCTGTAATGATACGGTGGTTCACTTTATCAACAATCTTCACACTTCCATGTCCTTCTGCATCTCCTGTCGCACTATTATAGATGATGTTGTCACCTTCAACATCTTGTCGAGGAGAGGTTATAGTAGAACGGCCATTTAGCTCCATGTAGTCTGTTTTGCTGTTATAAGTTCCATCATTCGTATGGACAACCTCCCCTTTCGAAGTGCGAATGACCGATTTCCCAACTACATGGACAAGTCCTGTTGCAGTATTACCATGCGCCTCAGGCGTATTGATACGATACTTTGGCGTACGAATAACAACGTTACCAAAGAAGTTTGCATCGTGAGTATCTGTATTATAATCACCTTGATCAGCCACAATAGTATTTCCATTATAAACCAATGTGCCACGTCCACCAAAGTAATTAGCTACCTTAGACGCCATATTATAATCCAGACTGTCACAACGAAGAGACCTTCCAGGCTCCCGAACTACCACATTTTTCCGCACATGAATCATCTGTGCAAAGCCATCATAGTGCATTCTGCGACAATCAAGGGTCACTCCTCCTGGGCGAGTCATGTGTACCAAGCCAAACGCTTTGAACCATTTATCCTTCTCATTGAAGTAAGCACTGTCACAACGTAACGTCATTCCTTTATAACGAAAGCGCACATTGCCCTTCGCAATCTGTACATCTGGCATCTCCATCTGGTTATGACGCAGGTTATCAGCATGGTCAATATAGAACTTTTCACCCTTGACTGTAACTGGATTCTGTGCCTTTACAGGTTGACATAACCATAGCCCAAGCAGGCATAGAATCGTAATTATCATGATTCTATGCCCGCAAAGTATATTGAAATATAACCGTTTTAATGTCATTTAACCCAACCTTCGTATTGGAACTTACAATTCTGATATCTTGGATTGATTCTTACGTAGGTCTCCTTTATCTTCTTTTCCACCCAATTATGAATCATTTCCTGTCGGCGATGAGCCACAACTATATCTTTCATTGCCTGGAAATCCTCTGTAATCGTTGCCCTATGTTCTGGAATACGGCTCTTAAGTTTTACGATTGCACAAACAACTTTACCCTTTGCATCAACCATTTGGAACGGAACAGAGACTTCTCCGACCTTCAGACCTTCCACAACACGAGCTACTTCAGAAGGAAGATCCTTCATTTTGAAGCGTGATGTACGCACATTCTCCGATGAATTAACCATCAAACCATGGTTGTTTTTCGTGTCTTTGTCATCAGAAAGATATGCTGTAGCATCCTCAAAGGTAAATTTTCCGGCTTTTATATCATTGTTTATAGAGTCAAGTCGCTCTTTAGCTGCATCTATAGAAGCCATTGAGACATGCGGTTTCAAAAGTATATGACGGACATTTACCTTATCACCTCGCTTATCAACAAGCTGAATGATATGGTATCCGAACTCACTCTCAACTATTTTTGAAACCTTTTTAGGGTCAGTGAGATTGAAAGCTGCGGCTGCAAAGGCAGGATCAAGCATACCACGACCCATATATCCAAGCTCTCCCCCCTGTCGAGCAGAGCCTGGATCCTCAGAATACAAGCGTGCCAACGTAGCGAAAGAGGTCTCACCCTTTGTCACACGATCAGTATAATCACGCAATTGATTCTTGATTCTATTGACTTCTTCAGGCTCAACCTTTGGTGTTTGTGTCAATATCTCCACCTCAACAGTAGTAGGAATCATAGGGATACTATCCACTGGAAGGTTCTTAAAGTACTCCCTCACTTCTGCTGGAGACACCTTAATATCACCTACAAGCTTCTCCTGCATACGCTGAACAAGCTGTCTGTTCTTGTAATCATCATGCAGATCCTGACGAATCTGTGCCAAACTCTTATGCTGGAAGGCTTCCAGCTTCTCCTTAGAACCGATCTGTGGAAGAGAAATCCAATAGTTTATCTGTTGGTCAATACCTTGTGCTATCTCCGACTCAGTCACTTCTATACTATCCAAAGCAGCCTGATGGAGAAAGAGTTTCTGCACTGCTATCTGCTCTGGGATGATGCAATCAGGGTCACCACCCCACTTTGTTCCTTCAGCTTCACCCTGAAGCTTCATTATCTCTACCTCAGATTTCAATATTGGTTCGTCTCCAACAACCCATACAACCTCATCTACAACACTACGAGGATCTGTCTGTGTCGTCGCATCTGAGCGTACTGAGTCCGACAATTCAACAGGACCACTGGCACGAAAAGCACCAGCATGTAAGCCCATCGTCATAAGAACTGTCCCTGCAAGCAGGAGTCCTATCTTTCCTTTACTTATCTTCATCGATTTAGTTAATTATCTTTTAGTGCTTATTAACCGTGGCAACCACTTTCGGATCAACCACAACCTTATATCGTTTTCTTAATGCTTCAACCCAATTCTTCTCCAATTCATCTTGATAATCTGCCACAACAAGACCACGAACATCATCCATTCCTTCTGGCGCTTTTATCTTTTTGCCAAAGGTTGCATCAATAGGATAATCCTTCATTGGTGCTATTGTGGTGTCTTTTTTGAAGATATCACGGTCTACATAAGCGTTATCACCCTTACGGAAGATGCCTTTCTCCACTCGGATACGTATCACACTATCAGCATTGAACGTCTTACGCAATGCCTCAGCCCACTTACTGAAAGGAAGATTCTTCACACAATTCTTCACTGCTGCTACATCTTCACGCTTCCGTACATGGTATGCAATACCCTTAAAACGTGGTTCTGACCACTTATATTGCTTCTTATGCTTACTGAAATAAGCCTCAAGTCCAGCCTCATCCTTGGCTGCTTTGTCCCAGACGGTGCGGTTGCTCATCTCAATCATCAGTAAACCGTCATGATATTCCTTAATGAGATTACGCAAATCAGCATCCTTCTCCTCCATATCAGCAAGTCTCTTGCTAAGTATCTGCTCCTTTGTCACACCACTGCCAGCCTGCTTTGCGAGAGAATCTATCTTCTGATCTATAATCTGTTCACGCAATCCACGCATATCAATGAACTGCATTATATCTGCACGAACCGAATCATAAGGAGGAAAATCCTCATGTCCTGTCATCTTAATGATATGATATCCAAACGGACTTAACACCGGTCTGCTGATTTCTCCAGGCTTCAACGACAGCATTGCAGTCTCAAACTCCTTCACAGTCTGACCCTTCTGAAGCGGTGGAAGTTCGCCACCCTTAACAGCAGAGGACGCATCAGCTGAGTATCTCTTAGCCAAGACAGCGAAATCAGCACCATGTTTCAAAGCCGTATAGATAGAATCAGCCAACACTTTTGCTGCTGCTTCTTCATCCTTAGTGGAACGTTGATTCATTCCGATGAGGATATGAGAACACCGCCACAAGCCTCCATTAGCATTCACTTGCTGCTGCGTTTCTCGATAAAGTCTGCGTGCCTCAGCCTCAACATCAGCATCTGAGATCATCGTTGGGCGTACCTGCTGATCCCGATAATTCAGAAACTCTTGTTTAAACGACTTCAATGTATCAAGATGCGCATCCATTGCAGCCTGCACCTTGAGCTTATAATTGATAAAGAGGTCAAGATATTCATTCACACTCTTTTTATCTATTACTCCTTCAGAGTTATTCTTATTATAGGAATACTCAAATTCCGAACGACTCACTGGTCGCCCATTGATTGTCATGATAGTAGGGTCAGACTGCCCATAAGCCATTGTTGTGGAGAGCAGTGCGACTGACAGAATTACCTTGATTTTCATTGTTATCATTTAAAACGCACGTACCCTCTCCACTGATAAGACAGAGAAGAGGGCCGAATCTTTATACTCGTGTATTATTCTGGACGTGAATAGTTTGGTGCTTCACTGGTGATTGTGATGTCATGAGGATGACTCTCCATAACGCCGGCATTTGTGATTCGAGTGAACTTAGCATTGTGCAAATCTACGATAGAGCCTGCACCGCAATAGCCCATACCTGAACGAAGACCACCAGTCAGCTGATAAATAACCTCCTGAACAGTTCCTTTGTAAGGCACACGACCAGCAATACCTTCTGGAACAAGCTTCTTTGCATCAAAGACATCACTCTGGAAATAACGGTCACGTGAACCATTCTTCTGCTCCATAGCCTCTAACGAGCCCATACCACGATAACTCTTGAACTTACGTCCATTGAAGATGATGGTGTCACCAGGAGACTCTTCAGTACCAGCAACAAGTGAACCTATCATCACCGAGCTACCTCCTGCTGCCAAAGCTTTGACAACATCGCCTGAATAACGCAAGCCACCATCAGCTATCAAAGGTACCCCTGTTCCCTCAAGCGCTTTATAAACATCGTAAATAGCAGTCAGCTGTGGTACGCCAACACCAGCAACGACGCGTGTCGTACAGATGGAACCAGGACCAATACCAACCTTTACGGCGTCAGCACCATTGTCAACAAGGAACTTAGCAGCCTCACCTGTAGCTATATTTCCTACAACTACATCAAGGTTGGGGAAGGCAGACTTCACATCACGGAGCTTACCTATCACACCTGCGGAATGGCCATGAGCCGTATCAATGACGATGGCATCTACACCAGCTGCTACCAAAGCTTCAGCACGTTCCATGGTATCAGCTGTCACACCAACGCCAGCTGCCACACGCAAACGGCCCTTCTCGTCCTTGCAAGCCATTGGTTTATCCTTGGCTTTCGTAATATCTTTGTAAGTAATCAAGCCGACAAGATGATTCTCACGGTCGACTACTGGAAGTTTCTCAATCTTGTTTTCCTGCAGAATCTGCGCTGCTGCAGTAAGGTCAGTCTGCTGATGAGTCGTAACAAGATTATCCTTTGTCATCACCTCATCAATGAGTTTGTCTAACCGACGTTCAAAGCGCAGGTCACGATTGGTCACGATACCAACCAGATGATTCTCTCCATCAACAACGGGAATACCACCAATATGATAGTCAGCCATCATGTCAAGCGCATCTTTTACCGTGCGTCCCTGACGAATAGTAACCGGATCATAGATCATTCCGTTCTCTGCTCGCTTCACAATCGCTACGTTACGAGCCTGATCTTCGATGGTCATGTTCTTATGAATCACACCAATACCGCCTTCACGGGCAATGGCTATCGCCATAGAGCTTTCCGTTACGGTGTCCATAGCCGCCGTAACAAAAGGCACATTGAGGTCAATGTGACGTGAGAACTTGGTTTTCAACTCTACCTCTTTAGGCAGAACTTCAGAATAAGCCGGGATTAAAAGGACGTCATCGTAGGTCAATCCGTCCATCGTGATTTTATCTGCAACAAATGATGACATAGTGTATTAAGAAATTTATTGCATGCAAATTTACTAATTAAAATCCAAACATACAGGCTTTTTGCCGTTTTTCTCACCTGCCATTAAAAGTATTTAACGGCACAAGCAACAAGCATGTATTCATCCATTGACTAAAGACAGAATACTGTAAGATTTAAGTTTGCTTTCCATTTATCGATACATGAGTGAGCCAGCAATGATGGCTAATTGTAAAAAATGTTCACTTCAAGAAAACAAAAGGTATCCTTTTACATTCTAAAAGGGCACCTTTTGCATGGTAAAAGATGCCCTTTTGAGACGCAAAAGACGGCCTTTTGCAACGTAAAAGGGCGTCTTTTAAAACGTGATTTATAACGGATTGACTATCACTTAGTTACAAAGTCATAAAAAGTCAGATATATAAAGAAAAACAAGAGAGCATCACTTTAAAATTGTAAAGTCATTTCAAAAGAAGAAAGGAGTCTCCTTTTCCTAAGGAGAACACAAACAATAAAAGGCACATCTCATATGTAAGATGTGCCTTTTAAACTATTTAATTAGCCATTTCTGACAGGAATTTGATTCGGACAAGACGAATAAGTTCTTCGCTATACTCACCGTCAAGATCTTCCATTGCAGCTTCTATATCGTCTGTTTCACTACTCATGAAATAATCATAGACATCATCTATCTGGTCTTCATCATAGACATCCTCAAGGAAATAATCAATGTTCAGCTTTGTTCCACTGTACACTATCTCTTCAACCTTGTACAAAAGATCATCAAAATCAAGCCCTTCAGCCGATGCAATATCATCAAGTGGCAACTGCCGGTCAATGCTTTGGATGATCTTTACCTTCTGCATTGACTTCTTGGCAACCGTCCGAACGCGCAGTTCTTCTGGTCTTTCAATATTGTTTTCCTCACAATATGACTTGATAAGCTCGTAGAATTCGCGCCCATAACGCTTAGCTTTACCAGCTCCTACACCTTGTATGTTCTGCAACTCCTGCTCATTGACAGGGTACATCATTGCCATCTGCTCCAAAGAAACATCTTGGAAGATGACATAAGGAGGTATATCCAACTTATGTGCGACCTTCTTTCTAAGACTTTTCAGCATAGAGAAAAGCGTAGGATCAAGCACTGCCGTACCTGACATAGGCTCTTCATCGGACTCTTCATCCTTGAATTCAGTGTCCATCACTATCATAAACGATTCAGGAGACTTCATAAAGCGCTTCCCAGCGGCTGTTAATTTCAGCAGACCATAGTTGTCTACATCCTTCTTTAGGTATCCTGCAAGCAATGCTTGACGCACAACAGGGTTCCATATCTTCGGATCTTCATCTTCACCAGCACCAAAATCGTCCAGTTCATCATGTTTATGATCCTTCTGATCATCAGTAGCTCTACCCTTTACAAAGTCTATCACATACTCCTGACGGAAGTTCTCTTTCAGTTCCTTTACAGCTTTTAGAATCGTCAGAAGATAGTCCTTACCCTCTATCTTCGTCTTTGGATGAAGACAATTGTCGCACATGCCACAATTACATTTGGCATATTCTTCACCAAAATAATGAAGAAGCATCTTTCTCCGGCAGACAGAAGACTCTGCATAGGCTTCTGTTTCCTGTAACAACTGACGCCCAATATCCTGCTCAGCGACCGGCTTTCCCTCCATGAACTTCTCAAGTTTCTTCAAGTCATTCTTAGAGTAGAACACGACACAAATACCCTCTTCGCCATCGCGCCCAGCACGTCCCGTCTCTTGATAATAACCTTCAAGGCTTTTCGGGATATCATAATGGATAACAAAACGCACATCTGGTTTATCGATTCCCATACCGAAAGCTATCGTTGCAACAATGACATCAATCTCTTCCATCAGGAAATCGTCCTGTGTTTTTGACCGAGTTTCAGAGTCAAGGCCAGCATGATAAGGTGCCGCTTTTATATCATTGGCTTGCAGAATGGCTGCCAATTCTTCTACTTTCTTCCGAGATAGACAGTAAATGATACCACTTTTACCTGCATGTTGCTTGATAAACTTGATGATTTGCTTGTTAGTATCATCGTCATTCTTCTTAGGTCGTACTTCATAATAGAGATTCGGACGATTAAAAGAGCTTTTAAACTCTGCGCAATCCTCTATCCCCAAGCTGCGAATGATGTCCGTTCGCACCTTATCAGTAGCCGTTGCAGTGAGTGCAATGACTGGTGCCAGCCCTATTGTCTCTATGGCATGACGAATCTTTCGATACTCTGGGCGGAAGTCATGTCCCCACTCTGAGATACAATGTGCCTCATCAATAGCATAAAAACTTATCTTCACTGACTTCAGGAATTCCATATTCTCCTCCTTATTCAGTGACTCTGGAGCAACATAAAGTAATTTAGTACGCCCCGAAAGGATGTCGGCACGTACGTTGTCTATCTCAGCTTTCTTTAAAGAAGAGTTCAAGTAATGGGCCACACCATCCTCCTCGCTGATACCATTGATGACATCCACCTGGTTTTTCATCAATGCTATTAACGGGGAAACGACAATTGCCGTACCGTCCATAATAAGAGATGGGAGCTGATAGCAGAGACTTTTACCGCCTCCTGTTGGCATTAACACGAACGTATCACGCCCTGCTAATAGGTTACGGATAATAGACTCTTGGTCACCTTTGAACTTATCAAAGCCAAAATAGTGTTTTAGTTTTTCGGTAAGATTGACTTCTTTTGTCATGCTAATAGTTGTTTCTATTCTTTTCCTTGGTCGGTTTGATAGAAAAACATACAGTCTGCAATGGAAATTTCTATCCAAAGCAGACCGTATGGATATGATATTAGTTTGTTTCTGCTTTCTGAATATGGGCTTTATCAAGCTGTTTCCGGACATATTCATCCGTCACTTCGAAGTGCTTGATACGTCGAGATGGAACATCAAACATAGCATCCATCATCACAGCTTCTACTATTGAGCGTAAGCCACGGGCCCCAAGCTTATACTCAACGGCCTTATCTACGATGTAATCAAGAGCTTTCTCCGTGAAAGTCAGTTCTATTCCATCCATCTGGAACAGCTTTATATACTGCTTAATAATGGAATTCTTCGGTTCAACAAGAATCTTACGCAGTGCTGCTCGGTCCAATGGGTTAAGATAAGTGAGCACTGGTAGACGACCTATTATCTCCGGAATCAAACCAAAAGACTTCAAGTCTTGTGGTAAAACATACTTCATCAGGTCACTCTTGTCTATCTTTGCAACATTCTGCACAGAGTTATAACCAACCACATGGGTGTTAAGTCGCTGTGCAATCTTACGTTCTATGCCATCAAAGGCACCACCACATATAAAGAGAATGTTCTTTGTATCAACATGGATATAGTCCTGATCAGGATGCTTACGACCACCCTTTGGCGGGACATTCACCATGGTTCCCTCCAACAGTTTCAGTAATCCTTGTTGAACACCTTCACCACTTACGTCACGTGTAATACTTGGATTGTCACTCTTGCGGGCTATCTTATCAATCTCATCGATGAAAACAATACCGCGTTCAGCGGCAGCTACGTCATAATCTGCCACCTGTAACAAACGAGAGAGAATACTTTCAACATCCTCACCCACATATCCAGCCTCTGTAAATACCGTTGCATCAACAATAGTAAAGGGGACATCGAGGAGTTTTGCTATGGTTTTTGCAAGCAAAGTCTTACCAGTTCCTGTTGAACCAACCATAATAATGTTGCTCTTCTCTATCTCTACACCATCGTCATCCTTAGGTTGTTGCAGACGTTTATAATGATTATAGACTGATACAGACAGGTAACGCTTAGCTTCATCCTGTCCTATGATATATTCATCAAGATACTCTTTTATCTCCTTTGGCTTAGGAACTTTCTTCATTTCGAAGGCTTCTTCCTTCTTTCCTTGCTCCAAAGCACCTGTTTGCATGACTATATTGTAAGCTTGTTGAGCACAATCCTCACAAATATAACCATTCAAACCAGTTATAAGGAGTTTCACATCCTTCTCGCTTCTACCACAAAAACTACACTTTTTCTGGGGCATTATCTACTTCTTTTCTTATTAAAATTTCATCAATCATGCCGTATGCTTTAGCTTCTTCGGCATTCATCCAATAGTTACGATCACTGTCGTTCCACACTTTCTCAAATGTTTGATGAGAGTGTTTACTGATGATTGTGTAGAGTTCTCTCTTAAATTTAAGAATCTCCTGGGCTTCAATTTCAATATCAGAAGCCTGTCCCTGAACACCACCGAGCGGCTGATGAATCATCACACGGCTGTGTGTCAAGGCTGACCGCTTACCTTCCTGACCAGAGACAAGCAATACTGCTGCCATAGAAGCAGCCATACCTGTACAGATTGTAGCTACATTGCTGGATATAAACTGCATCGTATCATAGATACCTAAGCCTGCTGTAACACTTCCACCAGGGGAGTTTATATAGATAGAGATGTCTTTCCCTGGGTCAACTGAATCCAAATAGAGCAATTGAGCCTGCAAAGTATTAGCAGTATAGTCGTCTATCGCAGTACCAAGGAAGATAATACGATCCATCATCAGTCGCGAAAAAACATCCATCTGAGTAACATTCAGCTGACGTTCTTCCAAGATATATGGGTTCAGATATTGTGCTTGTGACTTTACGACATCATCAAGTACCATACCGTTCATCCCAAGATGCTGAGTTGCATATTTCCTAAAATCGTTCATAGTCTTTCCTTTCTTATATATAATAATGTGACAAAAATAGAGGTTATCGACCTCCTAATCATTGTCGTCAGTACAAAGAGCATGCCACGAAAGCGGCTTCTCAAAGCTTATCTTAGACAAAGATAAGGAAAAAAATCGATAACCTCTATATAAGTAAATAATATTTTTTCCTAAAAAATATTATTCATTTACGAGTTTATTAAACTCTTCAAGGCTTACACTCTTCTTGTTTAGTTTCACAACATCCTTCAATGTAGCAGCCAATTTACGGTCAAGTGCAGCCTCAACGAATGAGTCTATGTTCTCACGTTTCTTCAACATCTCATCAGCATAACCGTTAAGATAATCATCTGGAACGTTATTCATGCCATATTGAGCAAACTGAGCACGTGCCATCTGGCGTGCACTCTCACGTACATCATTGTCATCAACCTTGATGCCATGTGCCTGTGCCAACTGTTCCTTTATGAGATGCCAAGTAAGTTCTTTGATGCTTTGTTCGTAATTCTTATCTACGAACTCCTCGCCCTTGTCTTGGTTGTTAGCCAACATGATACGTTTCAAGATAGCATCAGGGAATGTTAGCTTGCCAACCTTCTTCTCACAATAAGCGCGAAGGTCCTGGATAAACTTATAATCAGAGTCACCCTTCAGCTGTTCAGCCAAGCCTTCTGCTATAGCCTTACGGAAACCTGCTTCGTCTTTGATGTCAGCAGCCTCACCATAAACACTCTTCCAGAGCTCAGCATTGTTCTCTGCCTTTACGAAACGAGATATTTCTGTAATCTGGAAAGAGAAATCTCCCTTGTGTTCAGCCACTTCTTCTTTCTTAATCTTAAGTAAAGAAGAAACCTCAATATCGTTATCTGGATAAGCCTTCGTTGGGTTGAAAGTAATGATATCACCAACCTTTGCGCCATCAAACAGCTTCTTCTGCTTGTCAACTTTGATAAACTGTGGCATTAATGATGCACCCTCAACAGTGATACCACCCTCAAGAGTATTACCATTCTTATCCAATTCACGAAGATCACCCTTCAGCAAGTCACGCTGTTCTGGGTCATATGTCTCAGCTTTGTCGTAGTGTCCTGCACGACTCTGGAACATTTCAACCTGCTGATCGATAAGTTTATCATCAACAGCAATGTCATAGTAGTCAATCTTGTTCTTACCACTAAGCTCTATTTTGAACTCTGGAGCTACAGCAATATCAAACTTGAATACGTATGGAGCATCCTTTTCCAGATCAACAGCTTCCTGACCTTCTGCAGACATGGGCTGTCCCAACATCTGAATCTTATTGTCAGTAATGTACTTCTGCAGGTTCTCTCCAAGAATCTTGTTGATAGCTTCCATCTTAACCTGTGGCCCATACTGACGCTTAATCATACCCATTGGTACCTGTCCTTGACGGAAACCAGGTATATTGGCACGCTTGCGATAGTCCTTAAGGGTTTTCTCAACCTCATCCTTGTAGTCAGACTCTTCGACAGTCAGGGTCATCAGACCGTTAACCTTGTCGGGATTCTCAAATGAAATTTTCATCTCTGATGTTATGTATTTATGTTTATTATTATTTATCAATTACTTATATTTGCAAAGAAGGCACATTAACCCCTTGCAACTTTGGATTGCAAAGATACTCAAAAAAAAGCACATCCTTATAATATATAGGTGGAAAAATGCTTTTTTAACCTCCTATTCTTCTGCTTCTTTGGCCTCTTCCTGTGCTCGCTTTCTTTGGTCGAGCAACTGAAAGTCCTTCTTCTGAAGAACAAAATCCGTACCAAGATACTTCTCTTTCACTATCTTGTTTGCAGCCAACTCCTCTGGTGTACCTTTGAAAAGGATACGACCTTCAAAGAGAAGATAGGCACGATCCGTGATATTCAGCGTCTCATGAACATTATGATCAGTGATAAGAATACCGATATTACGGAATTTCAAACGCCAGACAATATGTTGAATATCCTCCACAGCAATAGGATCGACACCTGCAAACGGCTCATCAAGCATAATAAACTTTGGGTCTATCGCTAAACAACGGGCTATCTCGCAACGCCGGCGTTCACCTCCTGAAAGTCTGTCACCGAGATTCTTACGTACTTTCTCCAAGCGAAACTCACGTATAAGGCTCTCCATCTTGTCAATACGTTCCTGCTTTGACAGTTTCGTCATCTCCAAAACGCTCATGATATTATCCTCCACACTCATCTTACGGAAGACACTTGCCTCCTGTGGAAGATAACCGATACCAGCACGTGCACGCTTATAAACAGGGTAATTCGTAATCTCCTGGTCATCAATATACACATGTCCTTCGTTCGGAACGACAAGTCCTGTGGTCATATAGAAGGATGTTGTCTTGCCGGCACCATTCGGTCCAAGCAGTCCAACAATCTCTCCTTGCCTGACATTGATACTCACACCATTTGCAACGGTACGTTTTCCGTATCGCTTCACAAGCTTATCTGTCCTAAGAACGCTTCCTTCTCCGTCAGGGCGCACTACGATATTATCTGTCTCGCTCATAGCTTTTCATCATTTTGTCATTGGAAAAAGAATATCCAATCGCTGCAAAATTACGAAAATTAAAGCACATACCTACTAATAAAGATAGAAAAAGAAAGTACCAATTTAGAATTATCAACATGGGAATAGGTTATAATAAACATATTTTAGAGTAATAAAATATTTATAAGAAAGGGCTTTTCAACTCGGCAGATGCAAGTTAAATATTGTCTTTCATGTTTATATCTCTAATTTTTTAGTTATTTTTGCAAATAAAAACTATATAAAAAATCATGCTTATCTTTAAGTGGTTGAATACATTTGGCAAGTATCTCATGCTCATGGGGCGCACCTTTAGTCGCCCAGAACGCATGCGAATGTTCCTGAAACGCTATGTTAAAGAGATGTCACAGTTGGGAGTTGACTCTATCGGCATCGTCTTGCTCATCTCATTTTTCATTGGTGCTGTTATATGTATCCAGATAAAGCTCAACGTACAGAGCCCTTGGATGCCCCACTGGGTATCGGGTTATGTAACGAGAGAGATCATGTTGCTGGAGTTCTCCAGCAGTATCATGTGTCTTATTCTGTCAGGAAAAGTAGGTTCAAACATAGCATCTGAGCTGGGAACAATGCGCGTTACGCAACAGATTGACGCTCTTGAAATCATGGGTATCAACTCTGCAAGCTATCTGATACTGCCCAAAACACTGGGACTGATCACTATCATGCCGTTCTTAGTCATCTTCTCTGCAGCAACAGGTATCGTCGGAGCTTATGCCACAGCATACCTTGGACATATCATAACACCAACAGATCTGACTGCAGGTATCCAACATGATTTCAACCCATGGTTCATGTGGATGAGTATTATTAAGGGTATCTTCTTTGCTTTCATCATCTCTACGGTATCGTCATATATGGGCTACACTGTCAAAGGTGGTAGTGTTGAGGTGGGCAAAGCATCTACTGACGCCGTAGTATCTTCAAGTGTTCTCATCCTCTTTAGTGATGTTTTCCTCACACAGATGCTAAGTTAAAAGACAAGAATAGAAGGCTATTAAGGGATGAAAGGGAGTTAAGACACCCCCGTGACCCCATCACCAAGGATTATGAACATAGCACAGGGAAGCATAAAAGAATGAAGAAACAACATCATTCTACCCAGTGACTGACATTACATTTATACAGAACAGTTTCAACAACGATACTCAAAACTTGAGGAAACAAGTAAGTTGCAGAATGCATTTCACTATGAAATAGTAAATAAGCATGCAGCAACAGACTGAGAGAACAAGACCAACGTCTTCACTCACTTTCATACTTTGACTCCTCATGACTTCTGAAAATTATGATTGAAGTAAAACATCTCTATAAGTCATTCGGTGACAAAGAAGTACTGAAGGACATCAATACTGTCTTTGAAGATGGTAAAACGAACCTCATCATCGGACAGAGTGGTGCGGGAAAGACCGTACTTATGCGCTCACTCACAGGACTTATCGACCCAACAAAGGGTGAAGTGCTCTATGATGGTCGTAACTTTGTCAACATGAACAAGAAGGAAAAGATTCTCATGCGCCGTGAAATGGGTATGATTTTCCAAGGATCAGCACTCTTCGATTCGCTTACCGTGCTTGAAAATGTGCGTTTCCCACTTGATATGTTCTCGGACATGAGCGCACTGGAACGTGACAAAAGAGCACAGGAATGCTTAGACCGAGTGAACCTAAACGGTGCTGAAGAGAAGTTCCCTGGTGAGATTTCAGGTGGTATGCAGAAGCGTGTAGCTATCGCACGTGCCATCGTTATGACCCCAAAATATCTTTTCTGCGACGAGCCTAACTCAGGTTTGGATCCCAAAACATCACTTGTCATTGACGAATTGTTGTCAAGTATCACCCGTGAATTTAATATGACGACGATTATTAATACGCATGATATGAACTCCGTGATGGGAATTGGTGACAACATTGTCTTTATTGCAGATGGTAAAAAGGAATGGCAAGGCAACAAAGACACGGTCATCTCTTCCCGAAACAAGAAACTCAACGATCTTGTCTTCGCATCAGATCTGTTCAAGAAGGTGAAGGATGTAGAACTGGCACAAGAGGATTAATCCTCTTTTTATAGCCGTTCAGAACAAGAAAGTTCAGATAAACACATCACACTTGGTTCTCTTCTAAAAGGTAGAAGAGAAACTGATGATGTAAAAATAAATCACATTGCGAATTCCAAAGGGGCTCTTTCGCATTGTAAAAGATGCCCTTTTGCAATGTAAAAGACGCCCTTTTAACACGTAAAAGGTGCCCTTTTGAATGGTAAAAGGGCACCTTTTATTTTGCTATTCTCAATCTTTTGATTCTCTGATAGTTACAAAAGCGAGAATTAAAGATTTTCTTCTATTTCGTAAATGATTGACCGTCTCTAATGTAAAACTATTTCTAATCAGAATCGTTTGGGTACTATAACGATTAGAAATGGGAGCAACATGCTATCGCATGATCCACTTACCCTTCTTCTTCACCATAGGTACTATGACCTGTTCGGTCGTCTTATCGCCATAATGGAAAAGCAGAAAAACACTCGCCGCACTGTCCTTTCCAGTGAAAACAGATGAACCAATCGATACAGAATTGATACCATGATGCACACTATCCTGCACAGCTATGAACTTACGAAGGTTGATAAGCAGTTGTTCTCGATACGTATCAGGCAGCTTATCAGGCCTATTCTCGGCATTAAGGAACGCATCATATTTCCCCTTCAACAGGAGTTCGTAATAGTGTTTGGCTGCTTGCGCAGCCAAATTACCTTGCTCTACAGCTTTCTTTTTCTCGCTACAAGCTGCCAACAACAGGACTCCTGCAAGTAAGAAAGCCGAAAAGAGTTGCTTCATACTCATCATGTAATATTACTTCTGACGGATAAAGATATTAATAGGACAGCCATGCAACTGCCAATTCTCACGCATCTTGTTTTCCAAGAAACGGCGATACTGCTCCTTAACGTACTGCGGTAAGTTCGCATAGAACACGAAAGAAGGAATCTGTGTATTAGGAAGTTGTGAACAATACTTTATCTTTATGTACTTACCCTTTACTGACTGTGGTGGCGTTGCCTCAATAATTGGCAACATAACTTCATTCAATTTTGTCGTACCAATGTGTATCTTGCGGTTCTGATATACCTCTTTGGCGGTCTCAAGAACCTTGAAGATACGCTGTTTTGTCAGTGCGGAAGCAAAGATAATAGGGAAATCTACAAACGGAGCCATACGACTACGGATGGCGTTTTCGAAGGTCGTAATAACCTTCTGATCCTTATTCTCAACAAGATCCCACTTGTTTACAACTACAACAAGGCTCTTGTTGTTACGCTGAATAAGCTGGAAGATATTCATATCTTGCGCCTCTATACCACGAGTTGCATCCAACATAAGGATACAAACATCAGAGTTTTCTATACTCCGAATGGAACGCATGACACTATAAAACTCTAAATCTTCGGTCACTTTGTTCTTTCGACGAATACCAGCTGTGTCAACAAGATAGAAATCGAAGCCAAACTTAGTATATCGAGTATAGATACTATCACGGGTAGTACCGGCAATTTCGGTTACAATATTACGATCTTCACCAATGAAAGCATTAATGATACTTGACTTTCCAGCATTAGGACGACCAACAACTGCAAAACGTGGGATATCCTGATCAATGCTTTCATCAGGTGCATCCTTCAACTTCTCAAGTACAAGATCTAGCAAATCACCTGTTCCTCCACCCGTTGCTGCACTGATACAGATGGGATCTCCCAATCCAAGCTTATAGAATTCAGCTGCCTGATAATACTCTCCACTGTTGTCAACCTTATTAGCAACAAGGATAACAGGGAGCTTTGTGCGGCGCAGAATCATTGCCACATCCTCGTCCCAGTCGGTAACACCAGTCTCAGCATCAACCAAAAAGAGTACGAGATCAGCCTCTTCTGTCGCCACAAGCACCTGCTTGCGGATAGCATCTTCAAATATATCATCTGATTTAACAACCCAGCCTCCTGTGTCAACAACAGAGAATTCACGGCCATTCCACTGACATTTGCCATACTGTCGGTCACGTGTTGTACCAGCAGTATCGCTCACAATGGCGTGACGAGTTTGGGTTAAACGGTTGAAAAGGGTGGACTTTCCTACATTAGGGCGTCCCACAATCGCTACTAAATTTGCCATTTTTATTGGTCTTTTACCTCCTCACAACATAAGAATCAATCTCATATGCATTGTAAGAAGACTCCAGATGTGGTCAAGCATCCGATGAATATTTGCCGAGGATGACCACTCCCCAGCCCTCACAGTATGTGAGAGTAAGCCTTACTAAACAGTTAAGGCAATTGATTAGGAAACTAACATTTCCCTTTTTTGTTGCTTTTACCATCCATATATTCCTATATTAAACCACTCATATTAACTAATCATGGACTGACAATATAAGTAACAATGGATTTTTATAGCCTTATCCAAACAGGCTCCTATGGAGAATTATCCTCCTTCGGAGATGTTTAGAGAGGCGTTTTTACTCTGGATTATATCCAAAGTTATTCAGTTCTTTCTGTGAATTACGCCAATCTTTATCAACTTTCACATAAGTTTCAAGGAATATTTTCTTATCAAAGAAACGCTCAAGACTCTTCCTTGCTTCGGTAGAGACCTTCTTCAAAGCCATTCCTTGGTGCCCGATAATGATTCCTTTTTGACTACTTCGCTCAACATAGATAATCGCATTGATATGAATCTGACGATCATCTTCCTTAAAACGTTCTATCACAACTTCTACAGAATAGGGTATCTCCTTGTCATAATAACGAAGAATCTTCTCACGAATTATCTCTGAGACAAAGAACTTTGCAGGCTTATCCGTCAACTGATCCTTATCAAAGAAGGCTGGACTTTCGGGCAATAACTCGAGAATACGCTTCATTAGGATGTCTATACCAAACTTATTCTTGGCTGAAAGAGGCAGTATTTCTGCATTAGGGAGTAGCTTATGCCATGTCTCAACAAGATTGCCAAGCTTCTTTTGGTCGCTTTCATCAATCTTATTGATAAGAAGTATCACAGGAATCGTCATCTTTGAGACCTTATCCAAGAAGTCCATGTTCTTCTCAGGGTTCTCAACAACATCCGTAACATAAAGAAGTATATCAGCATCAGCTAACGCTGACTCTGAAAACTGGAGCATCATCTCCTGCATCTTATAGTTAGGTTTCAGAACACCTGGTGTGTCTGAGAAAACAATCTGGGCATCATCCGTATTCACAATGCCCATAATACGGTGGCGGGTGGTCTGTGCCTTAAAGGTTGCAATACTCAGTTTCTCACCGACAAGTTGATTCATCAGTGTGCTTTTTCCAACATTTGGATTGCCGACTATGTTTACAAAACCTGCTTTATGCATAATGAATAATATTCAAAACAAAAAAACGCACCTATCCTTATTGATAAAGAAAGATGCGTTCTTTTATTTATAACAATTTGAAGTCTTTACTTCTTAACCGCTGCAGAATCTCCGTCGTATGCCCACTTATAATAAGAAGCACCATTAACGAAGCCCGCTCCGAAGGCTGTAAAGATGATATTATCACCTTTCTTCAGTTGTGACTCAAAGTCCCAGAGTACAAGTGGCATACAAGCTGCACTGGTATTACCATAACGTTGGATATTTACCAGCACCTTCTCCATAGGTACACCAATTCGTTTAGCGACTGCCTCGATGATACGTAAGTTAGCCTGATGGCATACAACATAATCAATATCATTCTGAGTCAAGCCGTTGCGCTCTAACAAGGCTGCACAATCATCACCCATTGCTGTAACAGCATAACGGAAAACGGTGCGACCTTCCTGATAAGTGTAGTGCAAACGGTGGTCAACAGTGAAGCGAGATGAAGGACAAACAGAGCCACCTGCCTTCACATGAAGGAATGGAAGTCCCTTGCCATCGGTACGATGATAAGAGTCTATTAGACCTATACCCTCTTCAGTTGTACCTTCTACCATTACCGCACCTGCGCCATCACCAAACAAAGGACATGTCGCACGATCGCGATAATCAGTAATTGCCGACATCTTATCAGCACCAATCACAATGATTCGCTTATGCCTTCCACTCTGAATCATGTTGCAAGCAACATCGAAAGCATACATAAAGCCGCAACATGCAGCAGCGAAGTCAAATGCGAAAGCATTCTTCAAACCCAACTTACCCAAGACTATTGAAGCCGTAGATGGGTGTGGGTAATCTGGAGTCGTAGTGGCAACGATAACAGCATCAATACTATCAGGGTCAGCACCCGTCTTCTTCATCAGAAGCTTAGCCGCCTTTCGTGCCATATAAGAGGTACCGAGTCCTTCTTCCGTAAGGATGCGGCGCTCTTTAATACCTGTACGAGTGGTGATCCACTCATCGTTGGTATCAACCATGCGAGACAACTCCTCATTATTGAGGACATAGTCTGGCACATATCCTGCGACACCTGTTATGATCGCATTGATATTACTCATATTTACTCAGCTGTTTCCTTTACGACAGCAACCTTACCACGATAGTAACCACAAGTTGGGCAAACAGTGTGGTAAACATAATAAGCACCACAGTTAGGGCATACTGCCAATGTAGGAGCTACTGCCTTATCGTGAGTTCTTCTCTTGAGTGTACGAGTCT
>ENA-OWLL01000014-OWLL01000014.1-metagenome-genome-assembly--contig:-NODE-14-length-39064-cov-14.882617_pt1 | contig 39064 bp, 34 predicted proteins | sample MGYA00245347_ERZ651098 | MGnify/ENA primary metagenome ERZ651098 (study PRJEB26857, sample SAMEA4031767) | metagenome | biome: human; feature: oral; material: saliva | place: Philippines | collected 2014...
AACGTAATTCAATGGCTGCTTTGAACGGCGATCATGTGAAGGTTCAGTTCATGGCACGCCGTCAAAACCATATCAAGGAGGCAATGGTCATCGAGATAATGCAGCGGAAGAAAGACACCTTCGTTGGAAGGTTGCGGGTCGAGAAGGACATTGCCTTCCTTGTAACACAGGAGAATCTCTTTATACATGATATCCTTATTCCTAAGAAAAAGCTCAAAGGTGGTAAGACAGATGACCGTGCTTTGGTGAAAATTACCAAGTGGCCGGATGCTGATCATAAGAATCTTGTGGGTGAAGTAGTGGATGTTCTGGGTGAAGCAGGGAACAATGACGTGGAGATGAACACCATCTTGGCTCAGTATGGACTACCTTATAAGTATCCAAAGCGTGTGGAAGAAGCTGCAGAGAAGATAAGTGCAGAGATCACCCCACAGGATTTTGCAGAGCGAGAGGACTTCCGTGACGTGTGGACATGTACCATTGACCCACGTGATGCAAAGGATTTTGATGATGCTTTGTCTATCCGTAAAGTCAAAGATGGGCTGTGGGAAGTGGGTGTACACATAGCTGATGTATCGCATTATGTAAAGGAAGGCGATATCATTGACCGTGAAGCACAGCAGCGTGCTACGTCTATTTACCTTGTAGACCGTACCATTCCTATGCTTCCTGAGCGTCTTTGTAATTTCATTTGTTCGCTTCGTCCGAATGAAGAGAAGCTTGCTTTCAGTTGTGTTTTCAACCTTGACGACGATGCAAACGTGAAGTCTTATCGCATAGTGCATACGGTTATTAAGTCAAATAGGCGTTATGCATATGAGGAAGCACAGCAGTTGTTGGAAGATAATGGTGTTGTCGACGGAACAGGTGAGCCTGCTCCAAATCCTGGAAAGGATGGATATAGGGGTGAGTATGCCGAAGAAGTAGTGACACTTGACCGTCTTGCAAAGAAGCTTAGGGCACGTCGTATGAAGGGAGGAAGCGTTAAATTCGAGTCAGAAGAGCTCCATTTCGATATAGATGAGCATGGAAAGCCTATTCGTTGTTACTTTAAACGCTCGAAAGATGCCAACAAACTCATTGAGGAATTTATGCTTTTAGCCAATAAAACGGTAGCCGAGAGTATCGGAAAGACCACTAAAGGCAAGAAAGCAAAGACTCTTCCTTATCGTGTTCACGATAATCCTGACCCACAGAAGTTCGAGAATCTACGTGAGTTTACGGCTAAATTCGGATATAAACTCAAGTCTTCCAGTACGAAGGGAGCCACTGCCCGTGCACTGAATAAGCTTATGGATGAGGTACAAGGCAAACGTGAAGAGAAGGTTATACAGACCATTGCACTTCGATCCATGATGAAAGCGAAGTATACAACGCATAACATCGGGCACTTCGGACTTGCTTTTGATTATTATACACACTTCACTTCGCCTATCAGACGTTACCCTGACACGATGGTTCATCGTCTTATTACACGCTATCAGCATGGAGGACGCTCGGCAAACAAGGAACATTACGAAGAACTTTGCGAACATTGCTCTGATATGGAGCTCGTTGCACAGAGTGCAGAACGTGATTCCATAAAGTATAAGATGGTGGAGTTCATGGGTGAACACATCGGAGAATGCTACGATGCACACATCTCTGGCATCCAAAGTTTCGGTATTTATGCCGAGATTGATGAGAATCATTGCGAGGGAATGATACCTATGCGCGATCTGGATGATGACTATTACGACTTCGATGAGAAGAATTACTGCCTCGTTGGGCGCCGTCGTCATCACGTTTACCAGCTTGGTGACCCTATCAGAATACAGGTTGCGAAGGCTAATCTTGAGCGTAAGCAACTCGACTTTACCCTTGATGATGGCCGTCCGAAGAAGCAACAACAACCTGAAATGCCCACTGATGGGAAGACAAGTAACCGTAAAGGAAGCAGAAAGGGTGGCAGAAACCGTCGGAGAAGATAGGGAATGACGTGAAACGAAAGATATTTTATTCACATAAAGAGGAGCTATGGAACGCATGGAGTCATAGCGGTGGAATCGTACTGGGCATTGTCTTCGGTACGATTTTCCTTGTTTGGTGCTTTCAAGAGAGGGCAGGTTGGGCTACAGCTGGTGTTATATTATATCTTGTGGGGATGTTATTCAGCTATGTGACCTCTACTGTTTATCATGCACTGTCAGCTCGTTCGGTATGGAAAGAACGCCTACGGAAGTGGGATCATGCTGCTATTTACTGGCACATAGCAGGCTCTTATTCCCCAATCACACTCACAGTGCTACGCAATCAGGGCGCATGGGGATGGGGATTGTTCTCTTTTGTGTGGTTATGTGCCATCCTTGGCACCATATCTTCCTTACGAAAGCTTCGTGATCATAGTAATCTTGAGACGCTAACATTCATTGGTATGGGGTTATCAGTGCTGGTTGCATTCAAGCCTTTGGCTGATTCTTTACCCATTTCTTCGATTATCTGGATTGTTGCTGAGGGGGTAATGTATATCACAGGAGCACTGTTCTATTCATTGAACAAACGTAGATACATGCACACTGTGTTCCATTTCTTCGTCCTCTTGGGTAGTATTTGTCATATAATTGCCGTGTGGGAAATCTTGATGGAATATCTTTGATTTGTCACTTGGCGCTTCATTGCGCATAAAAATATTTTGGAAAGAAATGTTCAATCGTAGTATTTTTATTGGTATAATCCTGTGTTTCATAGCATTATCAATACATGCTCAGGAACGAAAATATACCCGTCTGAAGGGTTATTACCGTGTTTATCAGGCAACAAACTCTATGCTTAGCTATTTTGTTGATGGCATGATGGAGTTCTATATTCCACTTTCTGATTCAACAACGAATGCTTCTGACTCAAAGAAAGGTTCTCCTTTCGTGGACAGGAAGTTCTTGGGGGAGCGTCGCAGGAAAGCTCCTAAGGCAAATGGTGATGATACTTTCATACAGATGTCATTGCCTAATCTGGAACGTCGGACGCTACTTGAGAGTATCAATAGTGAGGAATATTCTACGCGTAACAATGGTGACGTATACAGATGGGCTGATAAATGCGGAAAGATAACGAGAGATAAACAGAAAATAAATGGGAAAACTGAAGTGGTAACATCCATAGAGATGGACGAATTAGTGGGACAACCGAATCATGAATTGGACATGAGTCAACTCCGGATGTATGGTATTGTTGCACGAATGACGAACTTTGATGAGCGTGAAAGCTATTTTTCCAATCAGCTTCTATCCTCTCAGAAGCATCAAACCTTCTTTGCCCGCTATCGGGGAGAGGATGTTGATGAGCGTATTGATGTGTGGAGTGAGTTCTATGTATCCGACCGCATGACGATAACAGAGAGTGAAATGAAGCGTATTAATAAGGAGAAGAATCACGTATGGACCTTCACTATCCCTGCTTCTGTACCTCCCTTGGATAAGGAAGTGGCTGAGGCTTGGACAAAGATGGTGGAATATTGAGCGTTGAAGAAGTATGGAGCACTGAGGAGTGAACAGGGATTAAGAAGGATAATAACAAATCTTCTACTCTTTAAAAGAGAGACTCTAAGGCTTTGTTAAACTTGTATGATAACATTAAATAATGAGGAAAATATTTTGTTTATTCATACCTTTCCTCTTGCTTACAAGTTGTGGTAAGCAAACAAGGAAGGCTTATTTGCCAACAGAGAAGTTCACAATTGATATCTGTCTGCCTACTACTCCCGTGAAAGATCAGGGTAGTAGTTCGCTTTGTTGGGTATATGCTATGTTGGCAACCATAGAGACTGAACATCTCCGTCAGGGCGATTCCGTGAACCTTAGTCCTGATTATGTAGCACGTATGTATCTTCGTGAACAGGCTGAACGGCTTCGTTTGTTGCCTAAGAGAGCACAGTGGGAGAGTCCGAAGATAACCACACGGGGTATGAGCACGATGCTTCTCGATCTTATTCAGACCTATGGACTACAACATTATGATGCCTATCATCATAAACCAGATATGGATTACAATGTGCTTTGTAGAAAGTTATCGAAAGGATTACCTGCTGATGCACTTCTCGATGATGCCATTGGACCTCTTCCTCGTCAGGTTTTTATGTTTGGTGTACTGTATACTCCACTTGAATTTGCACGTAGCGTCTGTCGTGATGACGAGTATCTGGCACTTACAAGTTTCACTCATCATCCCTATAATCAGTGTTTCCCATTGGAAGTTCCCGACAATTATTTCCACGATACGTTCTTGAACGTACCGCTCGACACGATGATGAACCGTATAATAGGTAGTTTACGCAAGGGACATCCTGTGTGTTGGGAGGGAGATATATCTGAGTCTGGATTCTCTTTCCAGCATGGTTACGCTGTACTAAATAATGAAAACGAAGCGGTAACGGTTGCTCATAGGCAGAAATCTTTCGAACATCATCGCACAACAGACGACCATTGCATGGAAATTGTAGGATTGGCACACGACCAAAAGGGGCGACGTTTCTTCCTTTGTAAGAACAGTTGGGGAACTGATAACCCTTATAAAGGCTTTATGTTCTTAAGCGAAAACTATGTAAAACTTAAGACCATAGCGGTGATTGTACATGCTTAATTTAGGGAAAAGAGATCGTATTGCTGTTCTTGTGATAAAGATACAGAACTTATTAAATAATCTATTTTATCCTATAAAGTAGTCTTTAGTATGATAATAGTCCCCAGATGCATGTCTGAAGGTGCTTACTTTAAAATGCAAAGGGTGTTCTTCTGAAATGTAGAAGAACGCCCTTTGCTTTTCCTTACCTATCGGATAGTTTTCTTAAATCGTACCTTCCCGATAAATTTATTAGTAGTTTCAATCTGTCTTTTAGGCTTTTACAGATGGTAACTTTGGATGATTACCCGTAAGTTCAGCCCCTTGAGCTATCGGATAATACGCTTTTCGCATGCCCGTCTCATTCCTTTCATATACGCTGATACGGCATTACAAAAAATTACAAAGGCTTTGTAGAAAGATTACAAGCCCTTTGTAATACTTCTACAGACGCCTTGTAGAAAGATTACAGACGCCTTGTAATTTTCTGTAATGGGCACTTAAAGGTTTTTTGTATTGCTCTTTTGATAGTAAATTCAATGTAGATGGGCGAATTGTTGCTACTCCAATAAGGTTGAATTGCGTGTGAGGAGGTTGGCTTTAAGCCCTATTTATAAGAAGTTAAGCAGGCATCTATCGTTTCTAATCACTATAAATCGAGAAGTAAAGGCATTTATACTGACAGGTACATTACAAGGCTTTTGGTTGTATAAGTGTTTTATTGTGTAGCAATTTGTTGGTCGGACTGGAAATATAAGACCAAAGAAAAAGTGAGAAGTTACTTGATTTATAACCAAAAAACTTCTCACTTTTTTGTCGCACTTCATGTGCGATACATAGCACTGAATGGTATTTAACCTTTTGTTTTACAGTATATTATGGTGTAGAGTTACCCTATGGGGAATATTACCGTTTGGTGGTAATATTATTTAAGGAGCACCTGTCGGGCAAATTCCCATATCACAATACCTGCTGTGACACTCACATTAAGAGAATGTTTCGTACCAAACTGTGGGATTTCTAAGCAACCATCGCTCATGTCAACAACACTCTGTTTAACTCCCTTTACCTCATTTCCCATGACGATAGCATAACGAGTATTGCCTGTATTAGAGCAAAGTGTGTCTAAAGACATGTCCTGTAGCTTAGTAGAATGCTCTACTTGCTCCACACTGTACACACAAACTCCTTGCTGATGCAGCTCCTCAATGGCTTCTTCTGTCGTCTTGAAGTATCGCCAGTCGACGGAGTTCTCACCGCCAAGTGCCGTCTTGTGTATCTCTGCATTGGGTGGAGTGGCAGTGATACCACATAGATAGACAGCCTCAACACGGAAAGCGTCAGCCGTACGGAAGACACTTCCCACGTTATACAATGACCGTACATCATCCAAAACAACGATGAGTGGCAGTTTCTCAGCCTCTTTGAACTCCTCAATCGAGAGGCGATTCATTTCGATTGTGCGTAGTTTCCGCATATTACTTTAAGCTGAAAGCCAGCGCATAGGCCTTGATTCTCTTCACCATTGACAGCAAACCGTTGCTACGAGTGGGTGAAAGATGCTTTCGAAGACCAATCTTATCAATGAAATAGAGGTCAGCATCAATGATTTCTTGCGGAGTATGGTTGTCCAACACTTGTATCAGAAGGGCTATTATGCCCTTAGTTATGAGCGCATCGGAGTCGGCTGTGAAGACGAGCTTACCATCTTTCTCATCACATTGCAGCCATACACGACTCTGACAACCATCAATCAGGTTCTGTTCGTTCTTGTACTGCTCGTCCAATGGTTCCAGTTCATTGCCCAGATCAATAAGCATCTGGTACTTATCCATCCAATCAGTGAAGTCTGAAAACTCCTCGATTACGGCGTCTTGTGCTTCGTTTATTGTCATAGTTCCTTATTAATATGTTTGGAAGTTATAGGAGTTATAGGAGCTAAAGGGATTAAAGATGATGTAGCCAAAACGGTTATATCCGTATTGGGATGAGGCTTTTGGCTTCGCAATCTTAACTCCTTTGACTTCTTTACTTCCTAAGATTTACTCTTAACCAACTTAAACAACTTGTCGTTAGGGCGCACCTTATCAGGTACAGGGATAGAGACACGCCATCCTTGTTCAGCCACTTCAACGGGTTTGAGGTCGTAACGTATCTCGTCAGCATTGAGGAACATTGCTCCAGTAGTATTACCTGTGATGAGCAATTTCTCACCCTTTGCAAAAGTATTTGCCTCGACTGCTATCTCAGCAACGCCCAAACGAGAGAAATACTTCATAACTTTACCGATGAGAACCTTCTTCTCTGTAGCCTTGTTGCCGTATTCTTTGGTCCATTCGCCCATCTTCTGTCCTTGATAATAGCCATCCCAGAAACCACGATTGAAGACTGTTGAGAGGCGTTCATCCCACTTATCCTTCTTCTCTTCGGTGAAAGTGCCATCAAGAACACTCTCTATGGCTTCTTTATAGCAGCTGACAACGGTGTGAACATACTCTGGTCCACGGGCACGACCTTCAATCTTGAACACTCGAACACCTGCATCCATCATCTTATCAATGAAGCGAACGCTCTTCAGATCCTTGGGACTCATGATGTATTTGTTGTCTATCTCGAGCTGATTTCCCGTCTCATTATCGGTCACAGTGTAGCTACGTCGACATATCTGAACGCACTCGCCACGGTTGGCAGAGCGGTTTGCGTCATGCAGACTCATGTAACATTTGCCTGATATGGCCATGCAGAAGGCACCATGGCAGAACATCTCAATGCGGATCGGTTCACCCTTTGGACCACAGATGTTCTGTTTCAGAATCTGTTCGTGTATCTCTTTCACCTGATCCATGTTCAGTTCGCGAGCCAATACGGCAACATCAGCAAACTGTGCATAGAACTTCAGAGCATCAATGTTTGAGATGTTAAGCTGTGTGGAGAGGTGAACTTCAACGCCCACTTGCCTACAATACATCATAACAGCTACGTCACTGGCAATTACGGCAGTGATATTTGCAGCCTTTGCAGCATCAATAATCTCGTGCATCGTTGTGATATCTTCACCGTAGATGACAGTGTTTACCGTCAGATAGGTCTGGATACCGTGTGCCTTACACGTTTCTGCAATCTCATTGAGGTCATCAATGGTGAAGTGATTGGCAGAGTGTGAACGCATATTCAGCTTCCCAATGCCGAAGTAAACGGAGTTTGCTCCAGCTTGTATGGCAGCTGCCAGCGACTCACGTGAGCCTACAGGCGCCATTATTTCATAATCATTTATCTTCTTGTTCATCGTCTTTTTATCCTTTTCTTAGGGCTTTTATATAATCAAAAGTATAGGGGTTATACTGTCCTTTGTTGCAGTCAGCGACTGAAAATCAGCTGCAAAGTTACTCAAAATAATCGAGAAAAGGGCATAAGCGATATGTTTGAAAACAATAAACCACATGCTTCACGCAGCATTATGGAGCGTTACGTCATATTTGCCTCATTGTCTTCTATCATTCTCTGGGATGGTTTCAACGTTTTGATACATGGTCTTTGACATACTGATACATAGGATATATGCATGCAGCATGATAGCATTGCGAGGTGCTAATCAGCAAATAGTCAGAGTGTTCTTCGCCCATCTGCAAACTATTTTGTATCTTTGCATGCTTAATTTTAGCGAGGATAAAACAGGATGAAGAAACTCTATATAGAGACATATGGCTGCCAAATGAATGTGGCAGACTCTGAAGTTGTGGCTTCAGTGATGAAGATGGCAGGCTATGATGTCTGTGAGAACGAGGAAGAAGCTGATGCAATCTTCCTTAATACATGTTCTGTGCGTGAGAATGCAGAGAACAAAATATATAATCGACTTGACACTTTACATGCTGAACAACGGAAGGGACGTGAACTGATTTTGGGCGTTCTGGGTTGTATGGCAGAACGTGTGAGGAATGATTTGATACAGAATCACCACGCCAACCTTGTGTGTGGTCCAGATTCTTACCTCAATCTACCGGATATGATAGCGCAGTGTGAGAACGGAAGGAACGCTATGGATATAGAACTATCAACCACTGAGACCTATCGAGACGTCATTCCACAGCGTATTGGTGGTAATCGTGTGTCAGGATTCGTTAGTATCATGCGTGGTTGTAACAACTTCTGCCATTATTGTATCGTACCTTTCACACGTGGAAGGGAGCGCTCACGCGATGTGGAAAGTATCCTTAAGGAAGTGCAGGATTTGCATGATAAGGGCTTCAAGGAAGTAACGTTGCTCGGACAAAACGTCAATTCGTATGGTCTGCTACCCAATGGTAAGCGCCCAGAGAACGGAACTTCTTTTGCAGAACTGTTGCGGAAGGTAGCGCAGAGTGTGCCTGATATGCGTGTACGCTTCACTACTTCCAACCCTGAAGATATGACTGAAGATATCATTGAGGCTGTTGCTGCAGAACCAAACCTCTGCCATCACATTCATTTCCCAGCACAGAGCGGTAGTAATAGTGTATTGAAGCTGATGAATCGTAAGTATACTCGTGAGGATTACTTGCGGAAAGTAGCTGCCATTCGTCGACTTATTCCTGACTGTGGACTGACAACTGATATCTTTATCGGCTATCATAATGAGACGGAAGAGGACTTTCAGCAGACACTTTCATTGATGCGTGAGGTGGGATTTGACTCTGCTTTCATGTTTAAATACTCTGAACGCCCCGGCACTTATGCGGCAAAGCACTTGCCTGATAATGTGTCTGAGGATGAAAAGATACGTCGTTTGAATGAGTTAATTCGTCTTCAGACAGAGATTTCGGCTGAACAGAACAAGAAAGATGAGGGAAAAGAGTTTGATATACTCATCGAACGGTTTGGTAAACGCAGTCGTGAACAACTCATGGGACGCACTCCGCAGAACAAAGCCGTGGTCATTGCACGTGGCAATCACCATATCGGCGAGACCGTTCGAGTACGCATTACGGGTTCAACCAGCGCCACCCTCTTCGGAGAAGAAGTACAAACGTGTTATTGATAAGAAGATAAAACCGCAAAATATTTTGCGGTTTTGCTATTTAATAGCTATATTTGCACAGAGGAATCCAAACAATAAAAGTAAGGCAGTAGCATAGATGCATAGAGCATTTCAGGCTTATTACCATATCTCAGATAATATAAAAGAGGTTGGGATAGAACATTAGATGCTTTCTGAGGTCACAATAGCTGGGCTTTATAATGGCGTTTACAACACTAAACAGCAGAAATATTTTAAAGAAATCCATAATTTGGAAAAGCTGTTTGAGGTGTTTTTAGTGTCAGATGTAGTATCGTTATTTGGCAGAAATAAGGCAATGTTACGTCAGTGAGGGTTTGTTATTGAAAACTTTGATCTACTGATAGGATCAACAGCAGTGACAGATGATTGTATTCTTGTTACTGATAAGGTGGGTCATTTAGGAAGGATTCCAGATGTAAAAATAGAAAATTGGATAAGCACATAAAGCGTCTATGAAGGAATTTATACACGTATTACTAAGGTTTGTACCACCTTATAAGAAGTATCTTGTAATGTCGATAATCTTTAATATCTTATCGGCACTTCTCAATATCTTCTCTTTTGCAACGCTCATACCACTCCTTCAGATACTCTTTAAGGTTGATGCTGGAACTGGAGCAACACGTATTATGTCGTGGAGTGAGGGTTCTTTTAAGGATGTTTTATCAAACAATGCTGATTATTATACGCAGATTTATATTACAAGCTGGGGACCTACGACTGTCTTATTAGCTATTGGATTGGTCCTTGCCTTCATGACTTTTCTCAAGACAGGGGCTTATTTCTTATCCTCTGCTTCTATTATTCCTATCCGAACGGGTGTCGTTCGTGATATTCGTAACCAGCTTTACCAGAAAATAACATCTCTTTCACTGGGCTTTTTCAGTGAAGAAAGGAAGGGAGATATCATTGCTCGTATGAGTGGAGACGTACAAGAGGTGGACAATTCCATCATGTCTTCTATTGATATGTTGTTCAAGAATCCCGTTCTTATAGTGATTTATTTTGTTACGTTGCTTATTATCTCATGGCAGTTGACGCTCTTTACACTTATCTTTGTTCCAGTCTTTGGTTGGTTCATGGGCTTTGTAGGTCGTAAACTGAAGCAGAACAGTATCACTGCACAGACATTGTGGAGTGATACCATGAGTCAAGTAGAGGAGACTTTGGGTGGTTTACGTGTCATTAAGGCTTTCTGCGCAGAAGACTTAATGGATGAACGCTTTGATAAAATCAACTCACAGTATCGCAATGACATCATGCGTGTCAATATCCGTCAGCAACTTGCGCACCCTATGAGTGAGTTCTTGGGAACAGTAATGATTGTCGTTGTGCTGTGGTTTGGTGGTACACTTGTCCTTGGCCAGTATCCAATTATTAGTGGTCCGACTTTCATTTATTATCTTGTTATCCTCTATAGCATCATCAATCCACTGAAGGAATTCTCCCGTGCAGGCTATAATATTCCTAAAGGACTTGCCTCTATGGAGCGTATTGATAAGATTCTTCAGGCTGAAGTAGAGATACAGGAGCCGAAGAATCCTGTTCACATCAATGCTTTTGAACATGAGATAGAATTCCGTCATGTCAGCTTTGCTTATACTGATGAGAAAGATAAAGACGGTAATTCAGTGTTGCATTGGGTGTTGAAGGATATAAACCTTGTCATACCAAAGGGTAAAACGGTTGCTTTGGTTGGGCAGAGTGGTAGTGGAAAGTCTACCTTGTTAGATCTGATACCTCGTTACTATGATGTTCAAGAAGGTGAGATTCTCATTGATGGAATCAACATAAAGGACCTAGGAGTGCATGATTTGCGTCAGCTTATTGGTAATGTTAACCAGGAAGCAATCCTCTTCAACGATAGTTTCAAGAATAACATATCCTTTGGTTCGAATGCTTCTGAAGAGGCAATCATTGAAGCTGCGAAGATAGCCAACGCCCATGACTTCATCATGCACAGTGAGAAGGGGTATGATACGAATATTGGTGACCGTGGCGGTAGGCTCTCTGGAGGACAACGCCAACGTGTAAGTATTGCGCGTGCCATCCTTAAGAATCCTCCAATCCTTATCCTTGATGAGGCTACATCAGCACTTGATACGGAGAGTGAACGACTTGTTCAGGACGCACTTTACCGTCTCATGAAGACTCGAACGACCATTGCTGTGGCTCATCGACTATCAACTATTAAGAATTCTGATGAGATTTGCGTGATGCATGAGGGTAGAATAGTAGAAAGAGGCACGCATGATAAGCTCATGGAAATGAACGGATATTATAAGAAACTGCATGATATGCAGGAGATATAATCATTAGTAATAAAGAAAGGGGTAATAAATCAATTTGAAAATGGATATGAAGTTAAGTAAGACATTTAGTCCTATAGTTGCTTTATTAGTCAATTTACTAATTGCTTTCGTGGTCTATAACATCTCACGAATAGAGTTTATTTTAGAGAATCTCAGTTATTTCTCAGAGCATTTATCGTTCTCTTACCTATTAAGGATGTTCGGTGGAGGGTATATGTTTGACCGTTCCGCCATTGTTTATTCCAACGCTCTTTACATCGTTTTAATGCTTTTGCCCTTCTGGCAAAAGGAAAATGCAGTTTATCATAAGCTATGTAAATGGGTTTTCGTGGTTGTTAACAGCATCAGTCTTGTTGTTAACTTGTGTGATTCAGTTTATTTTCCATATACTTTAAGGCGCACAACAACCAGTGTGTTCCGTGAATTCCGTAATGAAACGAACCTCGGAGATGTCTTTTGGGGTGAGTTCTTGGTGCATTGGTACCTCGTCTTACTTGCAATCGTAGTAATATGGGGTATGTGGAAGTTGTATTATATGCCTAAAACAAACGCAAAGGAGTTTACAAAGCGATCTGAAAAGCTACGCTTTGCAGGTGTACAACTTCTTGCATTGGTCATTTGTGTACCTCTGGGAGTTGGTGCTTGTCGTGGTGGATTGGAGACTGGTGTACGTCCAATCACCATAAATAATGCTAATCAATACGTTGATCGCCCCACTGATTGTGCCATTGTTCTCAACACACCGTTTGCCTTGATGCGTACGATAGGTAAGGATGTCTTTACTGTTCCCAGTTATTTTAAGTCGGAACAAGAGGCAGCTAAGATCTTTACACCTATCCATAAGCTTACTCCAACAGGTCCTTTCCGTCATAAGAATGTGGTGGTTCTCATTGTAGAAAGCTTCGGCCGTGAGTATATCGGTGGACTGAACAAGATGTATTTCGGCGGAAAATACAAAGGTTATACACCTAATGTGGACAAGCTTATAGAGAAAAGTGCCGTTTGGTATTACTCCTTCTGCAACGGAAGAAAGAGTATTGACGGTATGCCAAGCGTACTCTGTGGTATTCCAATGTTCAAAGAGCCATTTGTTCTGACTCCTGCTTCAATGAACAATTATACAAGTATGGCAGGCTTATTGTCCAAAGAAGGGTATAGCACAGCTTTCTTCCACGGTGCCAATCGTGGGTCTATGGGATTCTTGGCATTTGCCAATAAGACAGGATTTCAGCAGTATTACGGCCGTCAGGATTATGATGCTGATCCACGTTTTGGCAAGGGCAAGGATGACGACTTCGATGGTCACTGGGGCATTTGGGACGAACCTTTCTTGCAATATTGGTGCACGAAGATAGGAGAAATGAAGCAACCGTTCATGACAACATGCTTTACTGTTAGCAGTCATACACCTTATATCATCCCAGAAAAGTATAAGAAGGTGTATCCTGAAGAAGGAATTGTCATGCACAAATGCATCCGTTACACGGATATGGCTATTGGTAAGTTCTTTGAGAAGGCCAGTAAGCAGCCTTGGTTTAAGAATACTATCTTCGTAATGACCAGTGATCACACCAATCTGAGTGATCATCAGCAGTACCAAACAGACATTGGTGGCTTCTGTTCACCTATTATTATATATGATCCTTCACAGGAATTGGTGAAGCCAGGTATGCGTAATGGCATTGCACAGCAGATAGATATCCTGCCAACAGTGCTGAGCATACTGAACTATAACAAACCTTTCCTGTCATTTGGATGTGATCTTATGACCACACCGAACGATGATACGTATGCTGTTAACTATCTTAATGGTATCTATCAGTATGTAAAGCATGGATACACTATGCAGTTTGATGGTAATAAAGTGATTGGGATGTACAAGCTGACTGACCTCCTTATGAAGCATAACCTTGTGGGGAAGGTGAAGGAACAGGCACAGATGGAAACAGAATTGAAAGCCATTATTTATCAATATATGTACCGAATGGTGCATGATAAACTGCTTGCAAAATGAAAAAAGTACTCTCCTATATAGCCTATGTGTTAGCTTATGGCTTTTGGTATGCCATGTCATTACTGCCTATGTGTGTACTTTACGTCTTCTCGGATACTCTTTATCTGCTTGTCGGGAAGGTTGTTAAGTATCGTCATAAGGTGATATGGAAGAATCTTAAGGAGAGTTTTCCAGAGAAAGATGAAGCAGAACTACAACGAATAGAGTGTGACTTCTATCGTTATTTTTGCGATTATCTGGTTGAAACCATCAAGCTCATGACGATGAGTAGACGTGAATTGCGCAAGCGGATGGTGTTTACAGGAACAGACCAGATGAATGCTCTGCTTGAGAAAGGAGTGTCATGTGCTGTCTATCTTGGGCATTATGGCAATTGGGAGCTTATCACATCACTTCCCTTATGGGTTTCCGAGAAAGGACAATGTTGCCAGGTTTATCATGTATTAGAGAACGAACGTTTTGATAAACTGTTCAAACAGGTGCGTGAAAGGCAGGGTTCTATCTGCATACCGATGGCAGAAACGCTGCGTCGTATCATTGATTTCCGACAGAAAAAACAACCTATTGTTATCGGATATATCTCCGATCAAGCTCCATTCTGGAACAATATTCACCATTGGTTACCCTTCCTGAACCATGATACTCCTGTCCTTACTGGTAGCGAACGCATCATAAAGAAAACCCAACAGGCAGTGTTCTATGGTGATGTGTCACGTATCAGCAGAGGACATTATCGGTGTGACATGCAGTTGATAACCACCGAACCAGAGAAATATAAGGACTGGGAGATAACTGATGAGTACTTTAAGCGATTGGAAAAAACTATACAACGTCAACCAGAATTGTATCTTTGGAGTCATAAACGATGGAAGCGTACACATGAAGAGTTCAATCTTAGATATGATCCAGAGACTGGGCGTGTGAGCTTAGACCCGTTGGAAGAGATATTAAAGAGGAAGAATAACCTATGATATTTGTAAGGGACAAGGGGCGGATGTGTAATAACATCCTGCAATACGGGCACCTTTATGCCTGGGGAAGAGCGCATGGTAGAAGTACTGTTTCTATGCGTTTTGCTTATAAGTATCAGTATTTCCATATCAGTAAGACCCGCTGGCACAATTTCGCAGTCTATCTTTTTGCAAAGTATGCAGCAAAGTTGGGGTTGATACCGACAGTTAGTTTTGACTCATCTGATGAAGATTTATCTGCAAAGGAACAGAAGATGATGCATGGATGGCTCGTAGCTGAAGGGTGGTATGCCCGATGGTATGACCTGTTTTTACAGTATAAGCAGGAGATTCTGTCTTTGTTTGCTTTTGATGAAGGTATAGAGAGGACTGTCAAGGCTGTACTTAAAACTTCCAAAGGGGGAGATGTTATCCGACTGGGGGTACATATCCGACGTGGAGATTATGCTACATGGCAAAATGGAAAGTTCTTCTATGACGACCAGCAGATGATCAAGCTTATCCGTCAGTTTATCCTTTTACATTCTGATAAGCGTGTTATCGTTTATATTTGTGGCAATGATCCAAAGCTCAACAAGCAGGCTTATGGCACAGCTTTTGGACAAGATAATGTTGTTTTCCCACAAGGTAACCCCGGTGAAGACCTCTGTCTGTTGTCTCATTGTGACTATCTGATGGGAGCACCGAGCACCTTTACTCTCGTAGCATCTATGTATCACGACACACCATTATGCTGGATAAAAGATGCTGATGAGCCAGTTCGGATAGAGAGCTTCGCTCATTTCGATTATCTTTTCCGCCATATTATTTGATAAACCAGGACTTTCCTCCTTTTACTTTTTATACAAGTGTATCAATATGAAGTCTTATAGTTTGAGATTTCTGCTTCAACATAGTACTTTCTACTTCTCCTAATAATGCTTGTTTGAGACTGAAAACACTCTATAAAATCCCTATTATAGTTTTCATTTTAGTTGCTGTCATTATTAACATTTCATATAAGTGTTTAGTGATAAACGCTTTACGTGGTGTTATAAGATGACGGTAGTGACAGCAACTTTAGAATTTCTACTTTCCTATAAGTATACATTACTTTTGCATCGGGTAGTATTGGACGGTGTTAAACACGATTGCTCATGGGTGTTAAACACTCTTGCGGATAGGTGTTAAGCACTCCGCACGACTGGTGCTTACCATCAACTCCACTGGTGCTGGGCTGCAACACCAATGGTGCTAGGCTGCAGCACATAAGAAGAAAGATGTAAAGCCGAACCTAAACGACAGAGGGTATATACCTTTTATGTATATACCCTCTGTTCTTATAAGATGGTTTTCGTTTATTCCTGTTCCTCTTCTGTTTGCTTTTTTATCTTTGCTTCAATTACCTTTGCAACCAGAATGAACTGGTAGAAACCTGTCATGACACTATCAATAAAGCCGGTAATGCCATTTCTTATCTCTCCGTTCATAACGTAAGACTTAAAGAAACGCCAGAAAGGGCGGAAGAGTAGAGCACCGACTCCATAGTTCTTACCTTTCTTCTTGAGGACTTCGTCAGTAGTATAACGGTTACATTTCTCCAGCATATCAGCCAGATAGTTCTCTGCTAAGTGAATCAGTTGGACATTGTGAAGATGGTTGTCGATATGTTCAAGAGTCCCTTGTACTTGTGGAAAGGTATGCACATACGGAGGCCAGACGGTTCCTTCACGGATAAAGAAGCGTAGCTGGTAGTCCTTGGAGAAGCCCTTTTTAAGGATATTCATAAATCGGTTCTGCCTTGGAATATAAAGACCTCTCGCACAATCAGGCTTGTTGATATGCTGATAGAGATACGTTCTCAGCTCTGGTGTCACCAATTCGTCAGCGTCAACGACGAGTACCCATGGGCTGCTGGCACTCTGTATGGCAAAGGTTCGAGCTGGTTCGGCACAGGTATGATTGCCTTTGGGGAAGGTAACAACCTTACATCCTGCACGTTTAGCAATCTCTACGGTATGGTCATTGCTCTCCATATCGCAGACAACTATCTCATCGAAGTCCTTAACGGAGTCGAGAACACGCTGCAGAAATTTCTCTGCATTGTAGGTATTGATTACTACTGATATTTCTTTTTTTTCCATCTTATGGGCAAAGATACGATTTTTTTCTGTACATTTGCATTATGTTAACTGAAAAAGAGAACATAATCTTTCTTACTAAAAAGCAGATAGCACAGGCTTCAGAATAGGCACTATTTTCTTTATAGTAGCTAAGTGTTATGTACATCGGGTGGCATTGTTTGATTTAATCATCTCATCTTTGGGTGAGGAATAGTCTGGTCAACACTATAATAATAGGTATGGACAATACTGTTAAGCCTCTTTTTTCGATTCTGATTCCTACTTGGAATAATCTGTCTTTCCTGAAACTGTGTATTGAAAGTATCAGAAAGAACTCTTGTTATGAGCACGAAATACTTATTCATATCAATGATGGTAGTGACGGAACACGGCAGTGGGTTGAAGAGCAGGGGCTGAAATATACGGCTTCTGATGAGAATATAGGCGTTTGTTTTGCCTTGAATAAGTTGCGTTCATTGGTATCAACGGACTATATCCTTTATATGAATGATGACATGTATGTGTGTCCAGATTGGGATAAGGCTTTGTTTGAGGAGATAAAGCAGCAACCTGATAACATGTTCTTCTTCTCTTCAACACTTATTCAGCCACGTCCATTCTATGATAAGAGCGTGATTGCACCAGCTAATTACGGTGAGAGTGTTGACGATTTTGATGAGGAACGACTGTTGAAGGAGTATGCTACACTGCCACATGGCGATTGGAAAGGTTCTACATGGCCACCTAACATCGTTCATCGTGATGTGTGGGACCTTGTAGGAGGCTATAGCATTGAGTTCAGCCCAGGTATGTATTCAGACCCAGACTTCTCTGCTAAGCTGTGGAAAGCAGGTGTTCGGCTGTTCAAAGGAATCGATCGTAGCCGTGTTTATCACTTCGAAGCACGTTCCACTCATCGTATAGTAAAGAACGATGGAAGCACACAGTTCCTTCGTAAATGGGGCATAACCTCTTCCTCTTTCATGCGTGATGTCCTTCAGAGGGGCGAACCTTATAACGAAGTTCGGGATATGTCGGCACACTTAAAGGCTGACCTTTTCAGGAGTAAGGTAAAGAAAGTGCTTACGATTCTGCGTGATGTCCGTATCAAGAACATCTGGGAAGATTGATAAATAACACTAAATAAGAATAGAAACGTAAATAACCATATAGCTATGATACCCAAAGTCATTCATTACTGCTGGCTCAGCAACGATCCGTATCCCGATAAGATACGGAAGTGTATGGACACTTGGACGAAGGTGTTGCCCGACTATCAGATAAAGTTATGGAACACTGAGAACTTTGATATGTCAAAGGCTCCTGCCTATGTACGCGAAGCTTTCGAACAACGTAAGTGGGCTTTTGCATCCGATTATATACGTATGTATGCACTTTATACTGAAGGTGGTGTTTATCTTGACTCTGATGTAAAGGTCCTAAAGTCATTTGATGAATTCCTAAACTATAAGTTCTTCACCTCATTGGAGTATCATCCAAAGCAGATTGAGATGACTGGGGCGATGGATATGATCGATGATAAGGGTAATCGTATCAAGGATGGTTTTGTCTCAGGGATACAGATTCAGGCAGCGGTGATGGGTTCTGAAGCTGGCTGTCAGTTTGTGAAAGACGTGTTGGATGACTATGAGAAGCGTGAGTTTATCTATCCTGAAGGCTCAAATGGTACGGGAGTTATCTCACCATTTGTCTATGCTCGGGTGATGGAAAAGTATGGTTTCAAGTATTTGGATAAAGATCAACCACTCGAAGACAATATGATGGTGTTCCGTTCGGAGATCTTTGCAGGTAATAAATATGAGGCAACACCTGCTTCATATGCTATCCATTATTGTGCACATAGTTGGAAACGGACACCGATGGAGAAGTTAAGTAGATGGTTGAAAAGGAACATCCCTTGCCTGTTTCCAAAGAAATAAATGTAATGAAGGATAGAATAAAGCAACTCTTACATCACCCCTTACTCTCCAATCGATGGTTCCTGATGGGCTTATGGTTTGTCATTGCCCTTGCAGGGATGCTCAAGTACAATCGAAGTTTCAATAACTTCCTTATTTTCCGTGGTGTTTACTGGCACACAGTGAACCAAACTTCACTCTATGCAGCCTACCCTGCAGAGTACGGGGACGTGAATCATTATGGTCCAGTCTTCTCACTTGTCATCGCACCCTTTGCCCTTTTACCTCTATGGGCAGGTATGTTACTATGGTTAGTGTTCCTTACTGCGTGGCTATATGTGGCTATTGTTCGTTCAGGACTCCATGAAAAGCAAAAGATCTTCATACTTTGGTTCTGTGGAATAACGCTTCCAACGGCGTTGTTTATGCAGCAATTCAATATTGCTGTGGCTGCAATGATACTCTCTTCATTCTTCCTTATAGAGAAAGAGAAGGATTGTTGGGCTGCTTTCTTCATTGTATTAGGTACGTTGGTGAAGCTATATGGTATCGTGGGATTGGCTTTCTTCCTGTTCTCTCGGCACAAGTTGCGTTTCTTGATGTGGCTTGCCATATGGTCAGTCGTACTCTTTTGTGCACCAATGGTTATCAGTTCGCCTGCTTATGTCATTGAACAATACCACGAGTGGTTTACTTGTTTGGTGGAAAAGAATGCTGAAAACCTTGGCTCTATTCAGCAGAATATATCTCTATTAGGGCTCGTCAGACGTACAACGGGCTTTACAAATTATTCTGATTTGTGGCTTATTCTTCCTGGAATGGCACTCTTTGCCCTTCCTTATCTCCGTTTCTCACAGTATAAGAACCTTGCTTTCCGAGAGACAATCCTTGCCTCGGTACTCTTGTTTGTGATCCTTTTCAGTACGGGAAGTGAAGCAAGTGGATACGTGATAGCCTTGTTAGGCGTTTGTATATGGTACACTGCAGCACCATGGAAGCGTGGAAAGTGGGCAATAGCATTGATGATCTTCGTCTTTATCCTCTCTGGAATGGGTAGTAGTGACCTGTTCCCTAAGTTCATTCGAGAGGAGTATATCAAGCCTTATGCCCTCCGTGCTTTGCCAATCAGTATCCTTTGGTTATGGCTTTGTTACGAGTTGTGCACGAAGGATTATGCTACGAACGAAACAATAGAAGCTCATGAATAAAAGGATTATAGGCTATGATGCCAAACGAATAGTTAGGAACGGCACCGGATTGGGTAGCTATGGGCGTACGCTCATCAATGATCTTGCCCCGCTGATGCCTAACACAGAACTGTTGCTCTATGCTCCCGATGCTGGAAGAGACGATCTTCGGAATCAGGTTGAACGAAGGGAGAACGTGCACTTCTGCTATCCTGACCATTTGCACTTCCGTCTTCAGCGTGATCTATGGCGCATGAAGGGTATCGTGAAGGACCTTCAGCGCGATGGTGTAGAGCTGTATCATGGACTCTCTGGTGAGCTTCCCCAAGGCTTGTCAGCGGCAGGTATCCCTGGTGTTGTTACCATTCACGACCTTATTTTCCTACGTCATCCAGAGTTCTATCAGCCCATTGATGTCTTCTTCTATAAGCGCAAGTTCTACAAGACACTGCGTGAAGCAACACGTATCATTGCCATCAGTGAGTGTACGAAGCGTGATATCTTATATTATGGTGACTTCCCAGAGGATAGAATAGACCTCGTTTATCAGAGCTGTGGTACCCGCTTCAGTCAGCCTGTACCTCAGGATAAACTGCAGGAAGCGCGGATGAAGTATCAACTTCCACAGCGTTACGTGCTTAATGTAGGTACGGTTGAGGCACGAAAGAATATTCTTTTGGGTATTCAAGCCATGGCAAAGCTGCCTTCAGAGTTGTATCTTGTCATCGTTGGAAGGCAGACAAAGTATCAGAAACAGCTTGATACTGCCATTCGTAAGTTAGGTTTGACGGATAGAGTACACTTCCTTCAAGGTGTTCCCAACGATCTCCTACCTGCTATCTACAGTCAGGCTGAAGCTTTCATCTATCCCTCTCGCTATGAAGGCTTTGGTGTTCCCATCATCGAAGCTATACAAAGTGGCTTGCCAGTAGTGGCTGCTACGGGTAGTTGTTTGGAGGAAGCAGGTGGCCCAGATTGCCTTTACATTGGTCCCGATGATGCTGATGGGGCTGCGGCAGCCCTCCTTTCAGCTATCGAAAATCGAACTGAAATGGTTGGGAAGAGCCGTCAATATGTGAAGCGTTTTGAGAATCAGGACGTCGCTTCACAGGTTATAAAGTCTTATGAGAGGGTAGGAAAGGCTACAAAAGGATAAGCGTGAGTATGCTATTGTAGCCCTTTTCCTTCTCATTATCTATCGTTTCATATTTATTCTGCATGCGTTTCGGCTTCTTTTAGCCCTTGTGTTGTATTGTTTTTACACGTGTGTTTTTATTTTATCACACTTAGATAATTAATTATCACGCTTAGATAATACTTTATCAGACTTAGATAATACTTTATCACGCTTAGATAAAGTGAAAAGTCACGTGTAAAAACAATACAGAATACGGGATAAACGAATGCAAAGTCTATCCTTTCTGAATCTGAACCATAGTAAAAAGAGGAGTGAATGAGGGCTTTTATCTTTTTGCCCTTTTATCCTTTTAGCTTTTTATGGTTGTTCTTCACGAACACAAAACGCAGCAAAAGGAAGTTGATAGGTACGACTATAACCATTACAAGTATAGGCGATAGCCATTTACTTGCGCCTAACCACAGGAAGAACTGCAACAGTCCTATCTCTAATAAGTAATTGATGACATGACTACCCACGAAGCCTGCAGCATTGTTCTTCGTAGGTTTACCTTTGAAAGTGAAGTAAGTTGTCAGTGCATAGTTACAGATGAGCCCCACGCAGTAGCCTGCTGTGTAAGCAATCGTGGTATTAGTGAACAGCAGAAAAAGGCAATAGACACCATAATGGATAAGCGAGCAGAGCGTACCTGTTATGCCAAAGCGGAACAGACGCCAGAAGTCCTGTCTCCAATGTAGCCATATTTCTTTCGTATGCAGCGTCATCTGATTAGAGTGTTAATCAAGTATTTGACTGATATTGTACAGTGGGCGTTGCTTCACTTCCTCATATATCTTCGCTATATACAGCCCTACAGCACCGATAGAGATCATCAGCATTGCACCAACGAACCATATACTGAGAATCAGAGATGCCCATCCAGGCACTTCTGTGTGGTTGATGAAAGCGTGAATGACGTAGATACCAATACCAAGACTGATGAAGAGGAAGATGATTCCCAAGTAAATGACGTAGTAGATAGGCTTTACTGAAAAGGAAGTGATACCATCCAATGCCAGGTTAAGCATCTTTCGCAGGGTATACTTTGAGTGTCCCGCCTCCCGTTCGCGGATATGGTCGTCAACAGTTGTGGACTTTAAGCCAATCAAAGGGATGAGACCGCGCAGATAAAGGTTACGTTCCTTATAGCCCGAGAGCATCTCCAGCGCCTGACGGCTCATCAATCGGAAGTCGGCATGGTTGAAAATGCTGTTCACTCCCATCTTTTCTTGCAGCCGATAGAAGGCTTGTGCTGACATACGCTTCAGTAGTGGGTCAGCTGTTCGTGATACTTTCACACCATAAACGATGTCATTCCCAGCCTGAAAGTCGTCCACCATTTGCGGAATACATGTCTTGTAATCGTCCTGAAGGTCGGCATCCAGCGTTATTACAGCGTCTGCCCAGTCCTTAGCAGTCATCATTCCAGCCATGATAGCATTCTGATGTCCCACGTTATGTGCAAGGTTGATACCACGGATACGGGCATTCTGCTTGTGAAGACGGCTGATAATCTCCCATGTTCGGTCACGACTACCGTCGTTGACAAACACGATGACCGATTCATTGGATATCTTTCCCTGAGCGGTAAGATCGTCGAAGAGTGCTGTTAAGTGGGCAGCCGACTGTTCCAAAACCTCCTCTTCGTTGTAGCAAGGGGATACTGTTGCGAGTGTTATCATTTCTGTTTCTTCTGTCTGTTGACGAATTCTGTGAATGTAATGAACTCCTGTTTATCTGCTTTCATTGCCTTGATAAAACGGTCGAGTCGCTGTTCCAGCTCATGACCACAATGGTTTTTGATGATAAAAGGCATCTTGAATTCAGGATGTTCCTTGAGGTTATAGAACTCCCAAGGGTGGAAATACGTAACAAAGTATCCATCGTGGCGCAGTACCTGACGTACTAAGCAATGATAAAACCATTCGGGGAAGTTATGCAAAGCAAGCCAAAAGAGCGGGATACGGAGGTGAGGACTGACGCTGGCAGGTATCTCCATGACCTCATTACGCATGAACCAGGTGCGTGGAGTGGTAAGGTGCATGTACCGACCGGGGATGAAAGCAGGGTTCAGAGATGAGTTATAAAGGTATCCAGCCTTCTCTATATCCTCGTCAGATACAGGGAACATGCGTGGCTGACGGTAGCCAGTGACCTTCACATCAGCTACTCGTTCTACGATTTCCTTCGACTTGAACACATCTTCCGGCTGTGGTTTCCAGTGGTCAACACCATGACACCCTATCTCATGTCCCTCATTCTTGATGCGTTGCATTACTTCTGGAGCATGTTCAGCAAAGTTTCCTGTGCAGAAGAATGTGGCATGTACGTCGTTAGCCAACAGTATATCGAGGATCTTGTTTGTACCTTCAACGGATACTTTCATGCCCTCCTCAAGTGAGAAGTCTACCCCATGTTCGCGTGGAACATCAAACTCTTCCGTGTCAAAGCTCAGCAATATCATTTCAGTTTCCTTTATTTATTCTCCTGCAAAGTTACAATAAAATATCTTATCTGTAACTATTGTTATAGTAAAGGATGTCAAATTTAAGTTGTCGGGTATTGCCTTTGTGTGTTACATGATTGTCACTGGTTCGTAAAAACGTTCCTTATTCGTTGGTCATTAACACCTTACGGCACACCTTGTGGCGGTTGGAAAGCCTGTTTGTTGTCGTTTTCTTCTGATGTGTTGCAGCCTAGCACCAATAGTGTTGCAGCCCAGCACATATGGAGTTGATGGTAAGCGCCAGTCGTGCTAAGCGCTTAACGTCTCCCCGATAGCTACTGAAGCGAGGGCAATGTATAGTTGAAAGAATACAGAAACACCACAGATGGACAGGAGTTATATGGTTCTAAAGGGGCTGTTTCTCAGAAGAAAAGAAGTCGTAACTTCTTAAAAGATAATCCAGCAGGGACTTCTGTGTCATTTAAAATCTCCTATGGGAATAATATACAAACAGCACATCTGAAAACAGATGTGCTGTTACTATATATAATAAGGTGTGTTTGAAATGTCTTAAAACGCCTTTCCAAAGCTGATATAAGGGGCTGCCATCACCGTGTGGGCACTCTGTCGGGTCTTATCAAGCGTCAGTGCAGTCGTCAGACCCACGCGGAATTGGAAGCCACGGGTGGAGGTGTAGCGGTAACCTACGTCTGTATAGCCAAATGCACTCACCTTATTCTCCGAAAAGCTAACGGTCTTTGCAACATAAGAACCAGATGGGTTGTTTGGGGCTTCATATTGAGTTACGCGGTAATGGTCATTGTATAACCCAACATTTACACCCACTCCCAACTCAAGTTTACTCTTTCTCTTTCCGATGAGATAGTTTACTTCCAACGGAATAGAGTATACGCGGGTTGATGTAGCGTCGCCAAAGAACCAGTTAGACTCGGAATATCCAAAGCCCAGACCCGTACGATAGCCCCATGGAGAACCCTCCTTGAAGCGTGCATCATAATTGATTCCAACCATCATGCTGGGTCCTAACAGTTCCAGGTAGACACTCTTGTCACGTGATTGTTCCTCTTGTGCAGAGGCAGTCAGTGTCCCTGTTAACAGAAACAGCCCTGTTAACAATATGAGTCTCAAGTTTAAAGTCTTCATAATTATTGTCTTATGTTTTTAATTTAATAATGTTTATAGATGTACTTAGTAGATGCTTACAAAGGTAAAAAACTTTTTTATAAAATCATCTTGTCATATTCAAAAACCGAGATTATTCTCCTTATAAATAAAGATGTGTATCTTTGGGAAGGTATGTCCTAATGGAAAAAATCTTTAAAAAGCACACTTTAAATATCAATTCATGGTGTTTTTCTCCTTAAAACATTTTGTTATATCAATAATATTTCGCACTTTTGTCCTCAGTTATACTAACATAAACAAAAAGACAATCTGTGGAATGGCATTTCTGACATGTGATGTTGAGGTGTATGAATCAATCTTGTGCCAGATATTGAACGTGAAAAACTCATTTATATGAGTAGAACATAATCTCCATAGTTCATGCTGTTACAGTGGAATCTTTGTTAAATATGTCACGAAAGAAACGCAACAAGCAGATGCTCGCAATGGTTTTAATAGCCTTATTTGTAGCAGTCTCATCAGCACAAGCTGTTAGCTTTTCTGGTGGAGGTGAGTTGTGCGTTACGGAATCGGCTACTTCCCGTTCGGAATATGTGCTTGTTTTCAGTGATGAATTCAATAAACCCGATGGTACATTGCCCGATCCTGAGGTGTGGACACCTTGTGTACGCCGTCCAAAAGTGACCTGGGCACGCTTCTTGAGCAACTCTCCTAAGGTTGCTTTCATACAGGATGGGAATCTTGTTCTGCGTGCAATTCCTAATCCGAACAGGTCAACAGATGACGTAGACATGCTGACAGGTGGTATTAACAGTAGTCAGAAGTTCGCTTTTCGTTATGGTCGTGTAGAATGCCGAGCACTTGTTAACCCTTTTGTCGGTAACTTCCCAGCTATCTGGATGATGCCAAAAACGGCGTTGGCATGGCCAAAAGGAGGAGAGATAGACATCTTTGAACAGATAAATACGGAGCAGAAAGCCTATAGTACAGTACATTCTGCATGGACGAAGAGTCACCCTGATGAGACGCATTCTGGTAATGTGAACTTACCAATGAACCGTTATCACATCTACGCTTTGGAATGGGAAAAGGACGTTTTGACATTCTTTGCAGATGGTAAACAGGTGTATCAATATAAGAAACAGAACGATAGTCAGGAGCAATGGCCCTTTGATAAGTCTGATTTTTACCTGATACTCAATCAGTCTGTAGGCGATGGTACATGGGCAAAGATGCCTGATGTCATGCATACATATGAGATGCGGATTGATTGGATACGTGTTTATCAGAAGAAAAAAGATATTCCCCAAGTTGCAAAATCTGCTGTAAGCTGATTTCTAACAGCAATGTAGAGGGAGTATATAATATCAGAATAAAAATGATTATACTAACATAAACAAAGAAATAATCTATGGAAGAACAAATCGAAGTGAAAGAACTCGACAATGTTGTAGTACATTTCTCTGGTGATTCTGGTGATGGTATGCAACTTGCGGGAAACATTTTCACCACTGTTTCGGCAACAGTGGGCAATGGTGTGTCTACATTTCCGGACTATCCGGCAGACATTCGTGCCCCGCAAGGGTCTTTAACGGGTGTGAGTGGGTTCCAGGTTCACATCGGAGCTGGTAAGGTTTATACCCCAGGTGACCGTTGTGACGTGCTTGTAGCAATGAATGCTGCTGCGCTGAAGATGCAGTATAGGCACTGTAAACCTAATGGAACAATCATTATTGATACTGATTCTTTCGGTCAGCGTGACCTTCAGAAGGCAGAGTTTCGTAGTGATGACTACCTCGGAGAGATGGGTATTGACCCAGATAGGGTGGTAGCTTGTCCAATAACGAAGATGGTTAAAGACTGTCTTGCAGACACTGGAATGGACAATAAGTCCATGTTAAAGTGCCGAAACATGTTTGCCTTAGGTCTTGTTTGCTGGCTTTTCAACCGTGATCTCACCTTAGTTAATAATTACCTTGAGAAGAAATTCAAGAAGAAACCTGCTATTGCTGAGGCTAATATACGTGTTGTTCAGGCTGGATATGACTATGGACACAATGTTCATGCATCTGTTCCAAACACCTATCGGGTAGAATCTGCAGTGAAAGAGCCTGGTCGTTACATGGATATTACGGGTAATAAGGCAACTGCTTATGGTCTTATGGCTGCTGCAGAGCGTGCTGGTCTGCGTTTGTTCTTAGGTTCTTATCCTATCACACCAGCAACGGATATCCTTCACGAGTTGGCTAAACACAAGTCAATGGGTGTGACAACGGTTCAGTGTGAGGACGAGATAGCTGGTTGTGCATCGGCCATCGGAGCTGCATTCGCTGGTGCTTTGGCTGCCACATCAACCTCTGGACCTGGTATTTGTTTGAAGAGTGAGGCCATGAACCTTGCCCTTATCGATGAGTTACCATTGGTTATCGTTGACGTACAACGTGGTGGTCCATCAACAGGTATGCCTACAAAGAGTGAGCAGACCGACCTGTTACAGGTGCTTTATGGCCGTAATGGTGAGAGTCCAATGCCTGTTATCGCTGCAACAAGCCCTACAGATTGTTTCGATGCAGCCTATAATGCGTGCAAGATAGCACTGGAACACATGACACCTGTCGTACTTCTTACTGATGCTTTCATTGCTAATGGTTCGTCAGCATGGAAACTTCCGAACATAGAAGAGCTACCTGAGATTCATCCACACTTTGTTACTGAGGAGCAGAAGTATAAGTATACTCCATACAAACGTGACCCAGAGACACTTGCTCGTTACTGGGCTATTCCAGGAACAGAGGGATATACGCATATACTTGGTGGTCTTGAGAAGGATGGAGAGACGGGAAGTATCTCTACAGATCCTGAGAATCACGACAAGATGGACCGTCTTCGTTGGGATAAGGTGGCACGTATCCCTGTGCCAGACTTGAAGGTTTTGGGTGATGAAAAGGATGCCGACCTCCTTATTGTGGGCTTCGGAAGTAGTTATGGTCACCTCTATTCTGCAATGGAAGAGTTGCGTGCAAAAGGACATAAGGTTGCTTTGGCACAGTTCAAGTATGTGAATCCGTTACCAAAGAACACTGCTGAAGTGCTTGCTCGTTATAAGAAAGTCGTTGTAGCAGAGCAGAATCTTGGCCAGTTGGCAGCCCTTCTGCGTATTCGTATCAACCACTTCGCTCCTTATCAGTATAACCAAGTTAAGGGTCAACCATTCGTTGTCAGCGAGTTGGTTACTACATTTGAGAAGCTCCTCAAGGCTCCATTGCCAAAAGAAGAGAGTGGTACGTTCTATACAAAGATACTTCAGTAAACGAGTATATAAGTGAATGAGTTGGCGAGTTATGGGTTAAGAAGCGTCGGAATTAGCTGTAAAGCAGGTCCTATTATGGAGAAATAACATCGGATTTAGGTAGGTCTAAAATCCTGACTCCCTAACTCCTTGTCTTCAATAACTCCCCAAACTCCTTTAACTTCTCTAACTCCTTAAATAAAAAAAGACATGAATCAATATACAGCACAAGACTTTAAGAAAGGTCAACCACGCTGGTGTCCTGGTTGTGGTGACCACTTTTTCCTTGCCAGTCTGCAGAAAGCAATGGCCGAACTGGGTGTTCCTCCTTATGAAACGGCCGTCATCAGTGGTATCGGATGCTCAAGCCGATTGCCTTATTATGCTAACACGTATGCCATGCAGACCATTCATGGTCGTGCAGCAGCCATATCTACAGGGGCGAAAGTAACCAATCCAAACCTCACTATATGGCAGGTTTCGGGCGATGGTGATGCTCTTGCCATCGGTGGTAACCACTTCATTCACGCTATGCGTCGTAATGTTGACCTGAATATGATCCTTCTGAATAACCGTATCTATGGTTTGACAAAGGGTCAGTATTCACCAACCAGTCCACGAGGCTTCGTCTCTAAGTCCAGTCCTTTCGGTACAACGGAGGACCCATTCCGCCCTGCAGAGCTCTGTTTTGGTGCACGTGGTAACTTCTTTGCACGTAGTGTGGCAAGCGACAATAATGAGACTATCGCTATTCTGAAGGCAGCTTACCAGCATAAAGGTGCTGCGGTATGTGAGATTTTGCAGAATTGTGTCATCTTTAATGACAACTGTCACAGTTCCGTTTATACCTCTCAGGGACGCAAAGAGAATGCTATCTACGTTAAACATGGCGAACCTTTGATCTTTGGACCTAACCAAGAGTATGGTCTTATGCAGGAAGGTTTCGGCCTGAAGGTGGTGAAGATTGGTGAGAATGGTGTGAAGAAAGAGGATATTCTCGTACATGATGCCCATTGTCAGGACAATACTTTGCAGCTGAAACTTGCCATGATGAGCAATGAAGACGGCTTCCCTATAGCACTCGGAGTCATCCGTGACGTTGAAGCACCAACCTATGACGCTGCCGTTAATCAGCAGATTGAAGAGGTGAAAGCCCAGAAGCATTACCACAACTTCATGGAAATGCTTGAGACTAACGATATCTGGGAAGTGGTTTAAGGTACTCCGCCTTTACAAAAATATCCGTTCCATACGGAAGTTTATAATAAGAAAAAGCGTTCCTGTTCTTGTTCAACAAGAGCAGGGACGCTTTTCTTATGGGCTTATGCTTCTTTTGTGGGCAGTATGTGCACATTTCTTAAGGCCTAAACACCATTGCTTTTACACTTTTACATCCCAAGTTTTAACTTTCCATATTGTCTTATCTGCGTTTGAAAGAGCGTTTATTGTTTAGTAATGTTTCTATTACTATCTACTAAACGTTGATGTTTCATTAGCCGTTAGTACCTTATTACAAATCTTTTAATGGTAGAAATAAAAATCCTCCTCAGTGTTTTGATTATGTGTTGCAGCCTAGCACCAATGGTGTTGACGGTTAGCACCAATGGAGTTAACGGTTCGCACTAATGGAGTTGATGGTCCGCACCAATGGTGCTAGGGGCTAAACACATTACGAAAGATCACTGGTCCGAGAGTAATCAGTAGTTTAAAACAAGATGATTTACGCATCTTGAAGTCATCTACGAGCAAAGTATGAAGATGAAAAGAGCCCTTACACAGCGCCGTTCCATGGGATTATGCTAATAGCTTTGTTACTTTTTAGAACACAAACTGTTAAGCAGTTACCGTGGCAATCACGTGTTGTAAGGGCTCTTTTATGGATTGTTTGTCTATTACAGATCCTTCTTTTTGAAGATACGCAATGACAGAAGATAAGGAAGAATGATCCATAGTAGCAGGAGAATGGATGATACGAGGATACCTCCAGTAGCTCCCAAAAACTCCTTAAAGGCTGCACCACCATATCCCATCATTGCTGAAACGTCCATTTGCAGAATCACTTGGAAGCGTGTCAGGTCAAGTGGATTCAGCATAAGTAGGGTTAACAATGGAGTCTCTACAGGCCATTCAGATAATAAGAACAGTGCATAGAGCAAGATAGCATCATAGATCATGGTGAGCAATAGCCATATTAGAATAGCCACACCTGTACCTTTCGTCTTGTCGCTCGTGAGCATTGTGGTGAGGAATGCTATGGAAACGAATATCAAAGTGTTGACACATCCCATCAGAATAAGAATGAGTCCCGTAGTCCAATCCGTATATAAAAGCATCGGAATACCTGATCCTATCAGAAAAGCGATGAGCAAACTTGATGAGATTCCCGTATAAAGACTTTGCCATATCTGCTTTCTTCTGATGGGTTGGCTTAACAATAGCACCTGAAAATCATGTGAATCGTAGAGATAAGTCACTGTATAGAGCAATGACATCAGCGGTGTGACGAACAGAATAATATTGAGAACCGTCAGTGCTCCCTTAGATTCATTATCCTGTAAGAGCAATGATGTCCATGAAAGTAGCGCCAATAAAATAAAGTAAACGACAACAACTCTGCTCTTGATGTTGTCCATAAAGATGATTTTCGTTATCTTTCCCATAATCTAAAGCTGTCTGCCGCTTTTCTTTAAGTAATACATTACTGCCTGTGATACGTTATCCTGTTGGCTCTCTTTCAGTAGTTGGTCCACTGGTTTGAAGAACAATATATGTCCTTCTTCCATGAAAATGATGTGTGTTACGATACCTTCCAGTTCGCTTAGGATGTGCGATGTGATGAATACCAACTTGTTTTTCTCCTTGACAATCTTCTCTTTTAGAATGTTTGCAGCCAAGGGATCGAGGCTGGCTGTTGGTTCATCGAGGATGAGTATGTCTGGGTTGAAGAGGAATGCCAGTGCTGCATTGACCTTCTGACTTGTTCCTCCAGAGAGTGTTTTGGTCTTCTTCTCAGCTATAGACTCAATCTCGTAAGCATCGTAAAGTTCTTTATCCAGTCCAGTGTTGATTCCTCTTACATCCTGAATGGTTCTGAAAGTCTCCCTTACACTCATGTTTTCGGGAAAGCAACTGTTCTGTTGCATGAAGCCTATGTGCTGGCGATAGGATTGATTCTCCTGTACATTCATACCGTTAACAAGCACTTCACCTGATTGCGGAGTGACTAATCCGAGGATACATTTCATCAGAGTAGTCTTTCCACAGCCGTTTGGTCCTACAAAACCAATGCACTGTCCTTGCTCTAATGTGAGATTAATATCGTGCAGAACATGCTGCTTTCCATATGATTTATTGAGATTCTTGATTGTGATCATAATTTGTAAGGGTTCATATGTGGATAGTTATCAACGTAATTATCGGGTGTTATAGAAGGCAGAACCTTCTCCGTCGCATCCAGTAAGTTCATTAGAAAGCTGTGAAAAAAGAAGAGAACGTTCTCGTTCTGTTCAGCTAACATGGAGAAAAGACTCAATGGATGGAAGGGTACATCACCATATCCATCCTTGTTGAGGTCGTATCCTTCGTACTTATCCCAGTAGTTTCCATTGACATTATTCCGGTTGTAACTAACGTTAGTGGTCATGTCAAAGGTGTTACCAAGGAAGTTGTTATGTACGATAGTATCATTCGTACTGGCTGATATGAGCCGCATTCCCCAACCATTATTCTTGATTACGTTGTGATGAACATTGAGATCAGAGCCGCCATCTATCAATAGTCCGACCGTATTGTCGAGGAAACGATTCCACTTGATGGTACTGTATTGCAGCTCTTTGATGAGCAAACCGTAAGAGGAAGTCCCTCTGTTGAACTCAAATGTATTGTTTATCATCTCCACATTATGAGCAAACATAACAGCAACACCCGCTTGATTATGGTTGAAGCGATTGCTGTTGTAGACATTGAAATGTGAGAACATGAAGTGCAAACCGTAGCGCGCACAGCCACTGACAGTGTTGTGATCGATGTGTGAGTTATTCACAAATTCCAAGTAAATACCGTCCCTGTTGTGTCCAATGTTGTTGCCTGTGATGTGCATGTTGTCGCTCTTCCAGCAATGAACAGCATTACCCATAATTGGATTATACGTGATATTACTGGAGATATTGTTGTTTGCAATCAGTCCGTTCTTACAGTTTTGGAACATTACACTGAACTGATTCTTGCGGAATACACAGTTGCGTACGATGACGAATTGTGCATCCTTCACATGTACTCCACAGTAATCAACTTGTGATGACCGCGCTGAATTCTGAATCTGTAAGCCCTCTATTGTTACGTTATCTGCATTGACTTTGATGACATCACCCCGTTGTCCACCATCAATAATAGGAGTCCCTACTCCTTTTAATGTTATCGGTTTCTGAATAACGAGACGTTCTTTATAAATCTTTTTACCATAAATTAAAATCTCATCCTTTGCTTTTGCTTTGTGCAGTGCTGCATTTATAGATGAGAATGCCTTCCCTTCTCCCACCTCAATAGTCCTTGCAGACAATGTGATGATGGAGAAGGAAAGGCATATAAGAGTGGTTAATGCTCTTCGTGTTGTACTTTTAATCTTTCCCATGTGTCGAGGAGAATAGAGTGCGTCTTTATGGCAAACTGCTGTGCATGGGCACGATTTGCAAAGGCTGCTACGCCTCCGTTCATCGGACTCTTGATATCATTGCCAAGCACAAGGCCCGCAGTCTTGACATCAATCATGGAGTCTGGGCGCTCATAGTCTGCAACATAAATCTTCGATACTGTGCTATCAGAGAGGTTTTGTTTGTTCATATAGTGGAATAAGCAAGACAAGTCATCGAACTTAAAGCACTTTCCTTTGTCTGAAATGATCTCGCATGCGAACTTAGGAACCTCTATTGTCATTCCACAACCAGCACACTCATCCTTTCCGAGGTCTACTGGTTGTGGCTTATCACTATGCATGCATGCACTTAAAGACAGAATAACTGTCATCAATGCTGCACCAGTAACGATTTTAATTCTCTTATTTAGGATATTGATAATCATTTTGTTGCTGCCTTTTTATTGCCTAATAAGCCAATTTCTTTCACTACTACGAAGGCGAGGATGAGGCCTGCAACAACAAGGAAGTAGCCACCGAGGTCTGGTTGAGACAACGCATCGAAGCTCAATAACTGCTTTTCACCAATGATAGGTGGTTGATATGACATTCCTGGAACCTTGATTGGGGCGTCTGGAGAGAGGTTATGACCATAGACATATGTCCAGTGATAGAAGTCAACAAATCCAAGAACACCAAATATTCCGAATGCTATCAGAGATGCAATGCTCATCTTCTTGCTTCTTGTCAGTGCTGAAACAAGGAAGAGAACACCGAATGCACAAAGGAGGATTGGTAGTACAGTGAACTCCCAGAAGTCACCTGGATGAATCTGTGCCATACCTACATAGTGGTTCAACTCATTAATTTTATAAAGGTCATTACCCTCATCGCCACCAGAGACACCTTCTGTTCCTCCGATGTAAAGCACCATACCTTCTGGGTATTGAGGTGCTGTCAGGTCGATACGCCATACAGAAGTGAAGGCACCTGCTACTGCAAAGAGTGCTGCAACGATGAGCAGTATCATGCTCGATTTGCTTATTTTACCTGCAAAATTTAGTTTCATATTCATGACATATTATTGACCTGTCTTCGTTTTCAGGAGATATTACATCCTAACAGACAACGATGACAGGTCATTTTATTGTGATTTAATCTTTCTGATTATACTCTCTTATGACCCGTAGGAGCTGCTCCTTTCTGAGTCGTTGGCTTGGTTACCATGTATTGTGATGGTAACTTATCATCGATAGTGAACTTCAGAGGAGTGTTACTACCCTTAGGTGATACGCGAGCGTAGCCCTGCATCTCTTGATGAAGCGCACTACAGAAGTCTGTACAGTAGTAAGGTAAGATACCAACACGGTTCGGTATCCACTTCAATGTACGGGTTTCACCAGGCATAACAAGTATCTCTGCATTGTTATTGCCCTTTACAGCAAATCCATGTGGGATATCCCATTCCTGTTCAATGTTCGTTACATGGAAGTAAACCTCATCTCCCAGTTTGATACCTTCAATGTTATCAGGAACCAAACGAGAACGGATCGCTGCCATATAAACATCTACGCGGTTGCCATGACGCTCCATACGAGCCTGCTGAGCAGTACTGATCTTATAAGGATTATGGTTGTCTGCCAGTCTTGTGAAGTATTGCATGTTTGGCTTAAGCATGTCAGCAGCGATAGCACTTGCATAATGTGGCTCACCAACCAATGGGAACTCGAGGAGTAATTTCATCTTGTTTCCGCTGATATCATATAACTGTGCAGCCTGGCAAAGTTCTGGACCTGTTGGGAGGAAACAGTCCTTTGTGATCTTATTATATGCAACCATGTACTTTCCATAAGGCTTCTTAGTGTCTGCACCTAATACAGAAAGGTGACCAACAGAGTAGTAAGTTGGGATACGGTCTTCTATCTTACAGTCCTTCAAACTCCACTTAACAATCTCTGAAGAGATAAAGAAACTAGTGTAAGCATTGCCGTCAGCATCAAACTCTGTGTGAAGAGAACCAAGGCCTGGTGACTGTACTTCACCATGTAAAGCATCCTCATACTTGATGACATTGATACCGTCAACCTTACCAGCGAACTTATGATTCTTGATAGCTTTTTCAATCTTTGAGAAACTGAATACAGGAAGGTTAGCACTTAACTTACCGTTACCAACGATGTATTCACCTGTTGGATCAACGTCCACACCATGTGGTGACTTAGGACAAGGGATGAGGTACAAGAAGTCATTGTACTTCTTAGTATCAATCACCTTCACCTTATTTAATATCTCAGAGGTAGCCTGTTCTGTTGCTTCGTTCATTACGTTGTGTGCATACTTACATGGCTTCCAGTCGAAGTCACCCTTTGCAGCATGCTCAGCAGCCTTCTTCCAGTTGATAGCAAGGATATAATCCTTGTCGTGCTGAGAAGCGTTTACCTCTAATAAGGTATGTGCTTCCTCAGTGTTGTAGCATGTAAAGAACGACCAATCAGCAGAAGCATTCTTACCACTGTGGCTAAGATCATAGTTATATGGAGGCAATGCAAGCTGGAAATCCAAGCTAAGACCACCGGTCTTCTTGTCTACCTTTATATAAGAGATCGTACCGTGGAAATCTTTTTTATAGTCTTTGATTGGTACGTCACCATTCTGATAGTCAGTAGGAACACTGAAACGAGAGCCCGCAACGATGTATTCCGTATTGCATGTAATGAAAGGAGAAGCGTGGTTACCAGCTGTATTAGGCAACTCAATGATCTCTGCTGTCTGGAAATTCTTTAAGTCGATACGTGCAATACGTGGTGTATTGTTAGCATTAATGAACAACCAACGACCATCATACATAGCATCTGTCTCTGAAAGCTGTGTGTGGTGAGAGTCATCCCATGGCACAAAACCGAAAGAAGTGTTCAACAATGGCTTGGTGTTCTCGTCGTAACCGTAGCCATTCTCACCGTTCTGTGAGAAGACTGGGATCACCTTAAGCAGACGTCCTGATGGGATACCGTAAACAGATACCTGTCCGCTGAAACCTCCAGACACGAAATTGTAGAACTCGTCATAATGTCCTGGAGCGACATAGACTTGCTTAGCTGCATCATCATCAACAGCAATATGCCCAGCCTTTTTTAGTTTACATGACTGTAGCACACCACCTGCTGCGATGAGTGTAACTAATGAATAAACAAAAAGTTTTCTCATAATTAAGACTAAATTTGAATGTGAAATGTGAGGATAAAGGTATATTTTTCTGTTGATAAATGAAAGAACTTGGTGTGAATATGCCTTTTCTTTAAAAGTTTTTAACAGTGTAAATACTTTGAGAAGACATGAAAGTGGGAGGATAGGATTTGTCTACAAAAAAGAAAAAACGTAACTTTGTCAACCTTAAACCGTCATAAATACATCATGAACAGACTATCTTCTTTCCTACATAGCAAGAGTATTTTACAGGCAAATACCAATCACTGGCGCACGGATGTAGTGTCAGGGATTGGCATTTTCTTGTTTCTTTATCTTTTACAACCCTTTGGTATCAGTCAATATCAGGGTAATACGCTTCTTATGTGTCTTGGTTTTGGTGCGATGACGGTATGTGTTCAGTGGCTCTGTACGGCTCTTTTCTTTGGCAGAACGTCAAAAAGAAAACGGCAGATAACCAATGGCTATTCCCTTTTGCATAGTATTGTTACAGAATTAGCAATGGCTGTTTCAATGACTATCTATGCAGCTTTCTTCTTCGGCGAGCCATTGAGTTGGGCATTGTTTGGGCTGTTCTTTTATTGGACTTTCCTCATTTGGTTACTTGTTATGGGACTCTCTGTGCTGTTAAGTAAGAACAGAATACTGAATAACAGACTGGAGGAGATGATTAAAAAGACTACTGATGAGCAAGCAGGAGTCATGATAACCCTACATGATCAGAATCTTCGAGGAGCTGATCTCACATTACCCATCAATGATTTGCTTTATATTGAATCACGAAAAAACAATGTTTCCGTATGTTATATAAAAGAGGGAAGGGTTGAAAAGACGGAACTTCGCTCAACGTTATCTGCTCTGAAAAGTGGTCTTCCTTACGAAAACATCTTCCAATGTCACCGTTCTTTCCTTGTTAATATCAATAATATCATTTCAGCAAAGGGTAATTCTAATGGTTATCAGTTGCGCCTTTCTGGTTGTGAAGATATTATTCCCGTCTCCCGTTCATTTGTCCCCGGGCTTCGTTCTTTTGTAGATTAGTGTGCGGAAACGCTGCGTTTAGTCTGTTAATATTCCCCTTTTAGAATTCGTTTTGTGCTATTACTGAAAATTACAAGGCGCTTGTAGAAGTATTACAGACGCCTTGTAGAAGTATTACAAAGGCCTTGTAATCTTTCTACAAAGCCTTTGTAATTTTCTGGAGAAGGGACTGCCGCCTCCTGATTGCGGCTCTTCTGTCCCTTGTTTTGTACTCTTTGACGTACTTTTTTAATGTTGTTCATTCGTCCCAAAACGTAGTATTTCAGCGTCTTTGATAGCTATATAGCCCATGTTCTCGTTGTCTGTCCCCACTATTTGGAGGCAGAAAAAAGCCTTCATACATTTGCATCAGAAATTCATATTTCAACTTTTAAAATTAATATGTTTCACTTTAAAAATTTAAATGTATGAAGAATCTGATTTCAAAGTTCGTTATCGTGGTTGCCTTTATGTGTGCAACGAGTGTAAATGCACAGAACAATCCACAGTTTGAGACAGCGTTAGGGACCGTGCTCCGTAGTGTTAATGCCGACAATGCCTCGTCAGTATTAAAAGGTATGGATGCGTTGAAGCATGTTGAGGCACAGTATCCTAATACCTGGCTCCCCATGTATTATCGCACGCTTTATGCTCTTCAGTATGCTGTTCGTTTCCCAGAGGACAGTCATTCCTCTCTCTTCATTGATGCAGTGAAGAATGATGTAGACGCTTTACAGTCGAAAGAAGGTGTTGACCGTTCTGAGGTTTTGGTGCTCCAAGGGTTATATTATACGGCACTCATCGTACGAAATCCCTCTGAAAATTGTAAACGATATTGTACGGATGCAATCATCGGTTACAAGTCGGCTATTGGTGTAAATCCAAGTAATCCACGTGCACATCTTCTTCTTTACATCTTCCTTGATAAGCTCAGTAAAGCTACAGGGCGTCCGAGTATGAATGATCCCAAGGAGTTAACAACCATCCAACAACTCTTTGCAAGTGAGAAAACTACTGGTCTGCAGCCAGCATGGGGACGTAATCTGATAGACTATTTTAAGTTGAAGTAATACGCTGAAAAGACTTAACTCATAAAGATGTGGGGCGTATCAAATCGTACGCTCCTATCTTTGTAATACCTTTGTAGAGTTTAGGAACTATGCTAATTGATGCTATAATTTATCATGTTGAGTTTATAAAACAGAAGATAACGAGTATAGATTTGCTCTCTTTAAGAAAAAAATGTATCTTTGAAGCCTAAAAACAGATATTATTGAAAACAAAAAACAGATTTAACTATGGCGAATTTATTGGACGAAGTGACAGGACCTGTGAATGATGCAGGTCGTGACGTACATGTAATTGACAAGCAACTCCCTGTTGAAGTAGGTTTTGGTTCAACCCTTTTTCAGATTGCTTTGTGGGTTGTTGGGCCTGTATTGGTATTGCTGTTTGTGCTGATATTGGGTAGTACGATGGCAAATCCATTGCTTGTTGGTGTTGTAGGCTGTCTGGTGGGAATTCTTCCTGGTATTATCTTTATCTTTATGAAGATATCAGCACGTAACTATTTCCAGAAGTTAGAACAGCGTATTCAGGCTGAGGCATCTAATATTGATAACTATTTGGAACAGCGTGTACAGATACTTCAGAACGTAGTTGGACTGGTAGAGCGTGCTATCGACCTTGATAAAGACGTGATGAAGGCTGTTGCAGCTCTTCGTTCTGGTGGTGTGAACGAAGGAAATAGAAGTGATGTGAATGCGCAGGTAAATACTGCTTTTGGACGACTCTTCCCACAGGTAGAGGCTTACCCGGAGCTGAAGGCACACAATGCCATTGCTGATGCAATGCAGCAGAACAACTACCTGCAGCGTGAGATAACGGCTGCCCGTACGGTTTATAACAGCCGTGTGACCCAATGGAATACTGATATCTTCTCTTGGCCAACAAAGATGATAGTTGCTGCTCAGCAGGGTTATACAACACGCATACCATTTACTGCAACAGCAGAGA
>ENA-OWLL01000017-OWLL01000017.1-metagenome-genome-assembly--contig:-NODE-17-length-37821-cov-7.515305_pt1 | contig 37821 bp, 39 predicted proteins | sample MGYA00245347_ERZ651098 | MGnify/ENA primary metagenome ERZ651098 (study PRJEB26857, sample SAMEA4031767) | metagenome | biome: human; feature: oral; material: saliva | place: Philippines | collected 2014 | study...
CCGATCTACTGAATCTGAAGAGTTTACCAAATTCAACGAACTTTACGATTGGTGTAAATCTAACAAATACGTTCTTGCTAATTTCGTTGTAAGTAGAAAGAGCGAAACGGATGTAAATCTTGCAGCGGTAAATGAAGTATTAGCTTCAGGCGGTACAAGCGATTATTCTGCAGATAAGGTGTTTGACGATGTCTTAGAATCTGTTTCTGAACTTGATATTTCATTCTTCCTTTGCACTAACTTAACTGTAGATAAGGGAACGGACGTAGCTACAAATGCTAAGTTATTCACTTTCTTAAAGAATACAGCTAAGTTTACCGAGTTCATGGTAATTCCTGGCGGTGGCGAAGAGACCGAGATATTTGGAGATAGCGATTCAGCTCAAGCTATTGCTAAGTATTACGATAGCGAACAGGTAATTGTAACGTTCGGTTCTCCAGAAGTAACGAGAAAGGATGGTAATGGTACGAAGTATCTCAATCCAATATTCCTTTCTGCTACAATAGTGGGATTACTCGCAGGAGGTCAACCTCAATCTCCATTAACCTTTAAGCGTACAGGATATCAGTCTTATAAGTACACTATGAAGCAAAAGGAGCGTGAGCGTGCTCTACAGGCTGGTATTCTCCACGTTCGTAACGTTAATGGGTATTGGAGCGTAAACCAAAGCGTTACAACCTTACAGGAGAATAAAAAGACTATTGCTAATGACGGTCAATCTATGGAAGTTTCAATCGCTTTAATTAAGTCGCAATTGAATAAGGAGATGGTACTGGACGCAGAACAGAGATTTTGCGGTGGTAATGCTTTTTCAGCAAGTCCTCAGACTGTAAAGAATTTCGTAGAAACTAAATTGCAAAGTCTAACTACAACCTCAGATTCAGATAATCTAATCGTAGATTGGAAGAATGTAAAGGTTGTTGCTAAGAATGGTAATTATTTTACCACTTACGATTTTGTTCCAAATGTTCCTGTTAATAAGTTGTTCTTTACTGGCAATATTTTAGATTTTAGTTTAACTGTATAATAAGTAAGTAAGATATGGAGAAAGTTATGACTGCGCCGTTAGCTATTATACAAATAAATAGTGTAACGGTTGGAAAAATGAAGAACGTCCGTATTACTGAAAATACACGTAGAGGACGAGTTTCAGGTATTGGACGATTGAATCCATCTGAACTTCCAGCTTTAGAATGGAGTGGGTCGTTATCCTGTTCATCATATTCTATAAATTTCAATCTTTTAGCTAATAAGATGAAAAAGGGTTCTTTCCGTAATCTTGGAACTGTAGAAGCGTGGGCTAATGCAATTCTTTTACAAGAGGACGGATTGGAAATTTCTATTCTTAGAAAGGTGAAAGATGGAGAGATAGACCCTGAAACAGGAGCTGTTAAGACTAAATACGAAACTTTCGCAAAGGTAACAGGAGCCGTGGTAGACCGAGAGGGATTTGATATTCAAGAGGGACAAATCAGCGGACGTGATACGGAGTTCGAGTATTTAGAGCCTATTTTGTTCAACGGCATAGATGATGCTTAAAGAACTTTCGTGATAACTCAGATATAAATTAAGCGTACTTGACTATAAATGTTAGGTACGCTTTTATTGTAATTAAAATAGAAATAAAAAATGGAGAGAATTAAGAAGTTTAGTATTGGGAAAAAGGATTTTGTAGCAAAATTCCCTAACGTAGGTCAAATCATAGATATTGATTCTATGAAGCAGGCGTTATCTTCTAATCGTTATGGCGTTATGGCAGCGTCAGGAGTTCAAAGCGCATATTTTGCCTTAGACTTAATTGATGCAATAGCGTTCTTTACAATCGTTTGTCCTGAAGTAGGGAAGTATCTTGATATAGCTAATTATGCTACATTACAAGTAGATGAGATTGAAGATATTTTGAATGCGTATCGTAACGATATCAGTCCTTGGTATAACCAGACTATGAACGAATTAAGAGGTTTATCAAATAAGCGTTCAAATGACGGAGAAAAATCTGGAGGAGAAAACGAGTAATGAATTAAAGCATTTCATACTTGATTGGCATCAATTTATTATAGATTATTGGTGGCGGAAAAAGTATAATATTCCATTCGGTTCTGAATCTCATCGAAAAATGAACTTTATAGATATGGCTATTGAATTTACAGAAAACGAAGTTGTAGATGAAATACGCAGGGATTCTGAAAGATTATTACAAGAAAGAGAGGATGCTGAATTAGGTATATCCGCCAATCCAGATGAAATAAAGGTTAGTGAAGAACAAATAGACGAAGATTATGAGGCTTTAGATTTGTCTCAATTCGATAAATAAAATACAAGAACGATGGCGATAACTGTAGAAGTCAGGGGAAATAGCGGAAGTGGCGGCTCTCAAGTTCCACCTCCAAATCCTCAAGGTGCATCAAGAGGAAACCAATATGATAAAATAAATCTTGACCAGTATCAACCGAGCCTTAATGGAGGTTCGGTTATGCCGTCTTCTAATCGTATAGCAGAGGATATACGAAGAGAGATTCAAATGCGTGGTATAGTTATGGTTCCTGGAACTCAGAACTTCTCCACAATGATGAATCAAATGCGTCAGCAGCAAGCTCAGAATTTAAGTGCTTCAATAGACGCTGGACATAAACAGGGGTATGCATCTATTGATAGTCTTAGGAATAAGGCTTATAATGAAGTTTCTGATAGGATAGCTAATGCTACTCAAAACGCTCTTCAGGGTATAACTAATCCTGTAAACATTAAGAATATACAGGAGAAATATAGACGCATAGAGAGTAGGGAGTACGAAAGAATAGACAAATTCTTCGAGCCGTTTTACGCTCAGAATAACGCAGAGCGAGATAATGCTAAGAAGACTTCTGAAGACGAGCTTACAAAGGCAATACAACAGCTTACTCAAGAATATCAGCGTGGTAATAGCGATTCCTATGTAAATGGATTACGAAACAATTATCGTGAAGCTATATGGAAAAGGGATAATGCTAATACTAAAGAGGAAGCTGAACAATTCGCTAAAGAAGCAGCTGAAGCTCAGAAACGTTTAGGTGATATCAGCGGTATGGGTGCTGGTAAGGGAAATATTATAACTTCTTTATTAAGAGGAGGTTCTGGTTTTTCTCTTGCTTACACCGCTTTAGACGATATAACAAGATTAAAGCAATTAAGTATTCAGAATCAACGTACTGATCAAAATCTTGTTTCTCAAACAATTAACGGAAATGTATTTGGTGCAATTCAAGCGGATGCCGAGAGGAATCTTCAAAACAAGCAAACGTATTGGTCAGTTGGAGGTTCTATTGTCGGTGGTATCATCGGTGGTATAGGAGCCGCAGTAAGTTCTTTAGGAATAGGAACGGTTGCGGGAGCCGCAGGTGGAGCTGCTCTTGGAGCTGGAGTTGGAAATAAATTAGGCTCGTTATTAGGTGCGTTTTCAGATGATGAGGAAACTATTACGCAAGCACAGTTAGCTCAAATTCTTCAAAGTAATGAGAGCAAAATAACTGGATATAATAGCTTGGCGATGATGACTCGTGGGGGTGGTAGTATTAGCGCAAGAAGAGATGCGCTCATAATGAACACTTATCCTCAAGCCGCAATGATGAAAGAAATATCCGATAATTCTGGAAACGCTGCAAGTTTACAAGATGCTCTTGCCGATGCTAAGAAAAAGGCTGTTGAAGCTATAAATATTTCAAGTAGCGGAGTTTTCGGTCAGAATTCAGACTTCAGTCTTTACGATTTAGGATATACGGCACCAGAGTTCGCTCAAGTTGCAGCTCAACGTATTGCTGCGAGAGGATTCGGAGCTACTAATGCCGATGCGGCTATACAGAGAGCCTTTAATGCCGATGCTATGGAAAAGGTGTTTTCTCTTGGAAGCGGAAGCCTAAACAGCCTTGCGCAATGGGATAGATACGCTAATACAGATTATACGCAGACTTTCGCTAATCTTGCCGCAACAATGGGTAGATTAGGAACAAGAGGATTTTCAAACGGAGATTACGGAAGAGCTGGAGAGTATATAGGTTATCAGAATCAGTTAATGAATACTCAACTTAATCAAGGATTCTTAACGCCTAACACTCAATACGCTACTGGACAATTAGCTACCTTGCAATCAGTATTCGGAAACAGTTTAAATTCGCAAGCCATTTCAGCCTACAATAGAGCAGAGGGTTCTATTCAAAACCCTCAAGGAGATATGGCACGTGTTATACTTTATGACGTTATTAAGCGTAACTTCAACACGGGCAATAATCTTTCTGCGATAAAGCGAATAATGTACAGCCAAGACCCTAATGTTAGAGATAAGTTGAAGCGTTTATACACTCAACGCTTAATACAGACTTACGGAGCACCAGGTACAACTTCTGGAGATTTAAATTTAGGCGGTATCTTTGGAACGGACAATCCTTATATGCTTGATAAGGTTATTAAGGGTATGTTAAGCGGTTCTGGTAGTGTAAGTCAGGGTAGTGTGGGCGGTTATGCTATGCAAGCTAAGGGTTGGGCTGCGCCAATAACTAAAGCATCTAATAAGATAGCTGATGCTACAATGGCTCAAACCGCATCATATCAGAGTAATATGACCGATATGATGAATATCATGATAACCAAATTTAGCACTAAGCTCGATGAAATAATAAAGAATTTAGGTGGTAAGCCGTAGAAATGTTTATGGGAAAGATAAAGTTATATCATAATAATTCGGAAATAAAAACTATAAAAGATTTGGCGGATTATAATCACGTTGTCTTTGATAAAAGTTTTACCATAAAGACTTTATTCAATGATAATAAAGATTTAATCTTTTCTCAGTATAGTTCAAAAGATAAATTAAGATTAGCGCAGAGATTAAAAAAGACTATTTCTGATATAAGCGTTAAGAACATAAAGATTACAGATACCCTGCCTTGTCCATGCTACATTCTTATTGATGTTAAAAGGGTAAAGTACATTATAGATAGCAATAAGACTGAATTGCAAGTACCTACTAATAGCGTCATAGCGTTTCAGGACGAGGAGATAAAAAAGATACTTAAAGACCCTGAAGCTACTTATAAGGGGACGAAAAGAATACGTAGCGGAGTAAAGGTGTTAGGGTGGTTTAAGGCTCTATATTCCTTAAAGCATAGTAGCGATTCTAATGGAGATATTAGCGATTTTTATAATTCTGATACTAATTTCATTGATTTATCTCCTATTGTTGTTAATCTTAATACCAATATGACCTCGCAAGGAGGGAACTTCTCTATAACTTTTCCGCATATACCGATATATACTCGAACCAACACGGAAGGCATGTACGTCACTGCTAACGGCTTAGAAGATACTTCGACTAATAACGGAGTGGGGGACGTTGTTTTAAGCGCAGATACGGTGCTTAAATGGTTGAGGAAAAATGAGGTTATAAAAAAGATTATGTTAGCAGGACAAATGAATAATTATCGTTCCGTTGACGGGCATAGTCTTTATGTTAAATCAAGAGTTTTCAGTCAAGATTATATCAGTTGGTTAATACAATCAAACGACTTGTTATTCATATCTTTCCGTGATATGGACGAGATAGTTGACGATAATATAGCAGGAAATAATTTTGATATGATAGCTTTAGTCGATACAGTTACTGTTCAAAGAAACGGACAGGGTAATTGTTCAGTAACAGTAACTGGTAGAGACTTAATGAAATTGCTAATGGACGATAGCTCTATATATTTCAAGGCAGCGGTAAGTAATTCTAATGGAAGCAAGGATTTGTTCGATAATACAGAAACAGTGCATCATCATGGAGACTTCTATGGAATTACTAATATTGATGGAAAGCAAATAGATGCTGGTTTGATGAGAGGATATTCTGGATTTATAGAGGATTTTTATGAGCACGCTCAATTAAATCTTTTTACCATAGAATATATTGTAAAAAATGTAATATCTAAATTAGCTAATATACAGATAGTTCCCAACGATTTATTTTCAGCGTGGAAACCTCGTAGAACTACATTTGGTTATTATACGCCAAATGCTAATAAAAAGAACAAGAATAAAAAGCAGGTAAAATCTACTAAAAAGAAAAAGTAATTATGGCTACAGTACCAATGCTAAAAAGAGGTTGGCTGAAAGTTTCAAGGATGAGCATAACCTCTGGATATGGAACCCGTCATGGAAGAATGCATAGGGGTATAGACATCGACACCAGTGATAGCGGTAATATTATTCTTGCTCCATTCAGCGGAACTCTATATTGCGGTTGGAACGTTAATGGATATGGACTTTGGTTGCGCCTGAACGGAACAGGCGAATATTCCAACGTACAATTACGCTTTGGACACCTGCATAATACTATATTAGGCAATAGTTCTGCTTCAAATGGAAGAAGTATTACTGTACGCCAAGGTCAGGAAATTGGAATAACTGGCGGTTGGAAAGGAGATAGACCGAGATGCGGAAGTAGCTCAGGTTCACATCTACACTTTGAATATAGATACGACCCAACTCATCGTTGGCAAAACGGAACAGACATTAACCCTGTGAATATCCTAAGCGATAAAACATATGGGTATAAAAACGGAGTTTTATATCAGCATTCGCAGGCTTCAGGTTCCGCAATAAGACAGACCTCTGGAACTATAAATCGTGTAATCGGAGATATTTTTAAGGACGATGCTGATAAGGTTATAAGACCAGAAGATTTAGAAGTTACAGATGCTAAGAGTGAAGAGATAACTATTTTAACAGACGTTAATATTAATGAAGTTCCAGCTAACGCATCAGAAGATACCGATTGGAATAAAACGGAAGAGGATATTGCTAAAAGAGAAGCGGAATCAGTTCAAGGGTTAGCTAATGGAATATGGCAAATTATAAAACTTGCTATGGATAGTGAGGTTACAACTCTTCACGTTTTAGATGCGTCTTTAAGTGCTCAAACAGGACCGCTTATAGGATTCTTTAATAAAGTTTGTCAGCAACCGCTCGTAGAATTTAGTGGAGATACTTATGGTGATCAATATTACTTTATGGTAAGACGACCACCTTTTGATCAAACCAATATGATGAAAACGCTTGCTGAATTAGGATTAGATAAATCTGAAGTTGATGACGATAACATATACAGGATAAAATCTTCAGACGTTATAGATTCGAGTATAACGTTTGGGAATAACAACAATATATATTCTTGGTATCAATATTATCCAGTATTTGAGGGAGCGAGAGGAGATGATTTAGATTATATCATACCCGCAGTATTTTTTCCTGAATTTGCAGCTATATGGGGTAGTAGAGATTTTACAATAAGAAGCCAGTATCGTGATTTTAGAGATACCGACTTTACCGATAAGAACAGAGTGGGAAAAGCCAGTGAGATAGGAGATTTACAAAAAGCTGGAATTTTAAGAGATATGCATTATTTAATTCAAAGCAATGCGTATAACCCCTTTGTACGTCAGGGTACAGTTAATCTTGTAGGTAATAGGAAAATAAAGCGAGGAACTTTTATACAAATAGACGTTGGAGATGGCGTAGATGAGATATATTACGTTGAGGGAGTAACGCAAAATTATTCCATTAACGGAAATAATATATCAAGGAATACCAGTTTACAATTATCTCACGGAATGGTGAAGAAATGGTTAATTAATGGTATAGAAAATTCCGACTTAGACGATGGATTTGGAGATAAGAACATTATCAATTACTTCAATATCATTAATTTTGGTAAAAACTGGAAAAACAATGATAATATTCTTAGAGTTGATAATTGGCGAGATTTAATCTCCAGCTGGAAAGTAAATCGTGATGTTTTCAACTTTTTCTTAAAAAAGATACAATTCTTATATTAGAACTTATGGGTATAGAAATAAATCGTGGCGAACAAAGAGGATATGGAACTGCTGGTATAGGTTACATTGTTATTCCTAATAATGAAGATAGAGACGAATACGTGAAACGTTGCTATCGTAATCATACTGTGGATATAATTCCTGGAATGAATTATTCAAAAACATTCAACATACCTATAACAATAGAAGCTCTTGAAAGAGTTTCTTTTCCTGAAAGAACAGAAGATTTAGGAAGTACTATTGTTTGGGTGAGAGAAGACTTCCAGAATAGACCTGTAGTGATAGGAGTTATAAAAGATGGAAGTGAAGCGTCTCAAATGTCGTCAAACCAACGTCAAATTATACAAGAGTATGGAAATCAAATAGCTCAAATATTCTTTGACGCTAAGAGGAGCCTCATTAACGTACATGCAGTTGGCAACGCAGGCATTCCTGCTGTCGTAAATATAAAGTCTACAGGTTCTACTGAAGATGAGGTTAATATCGAATCTAACGGATATTTTAATAGTAATTCGAGAGTTGAGCGTCATACTATTACAGAGCGTTATGAGTTGGTTTTAAATAATGGAAAGAAAGATATATACAAGTTAGAGATAAACGACAGAAAGTTGAATATTGTAGACCAATGGGGGAATTCTATCACCCTTACAGAACTTTCTAATGAGATAACTGATGGCTTTGGGAGGACAATAACTTTAGATAAAGATAATGCGCATTATAAGGATTCATTTGAAAATGAAATTATCTTGAATAAAGATAATGCTCAAGTGCTTTGCAAAAAGTTTAACGTAGGACAAGGAAAAGAGCAAATGGTTTTAGGGAATACGTTAAAATCTCTAATGGAAAGACTGATAGCGGCAATCCAATCTATTAAAGTGCCAACGCCTAATGGCATAAGCGGCAATCCAATAAATACAGCTCAATTCAGTGCGATAAAGTCTGAGCTTGACAGTTTCTTATCTAAATTGTCTAATACAGATTAGTACAATTATATAACATATAAAATAAGATTTATGGGAAAGTTAAAAAATTGGGCTAATTCGGTCAAGAAAACGACTGTAAATAATGCTTCAAATATTGCTAATCGTACTGTCGATGCGGTAATTGAGGTAGGCAGGGCGGCTCTACACTCTGTAGCACCTGATGATATAGAATACTATTTATGTTCATTGGAGTTAATAGACAGTGATTTGAATAGACACGGCTTTATAAGTTTTATCGTTATGCCAGACCAAATTTCAGAGAATCATCAACCGATACAGACTGTAACTAAAACTCATCAGGGTATAGTTACAACCTTTAATGATAGCTTTGCGCCTGTAGATATTTCTTGCGCTGGAACGTTTGGTAGAAAGTTCAGGATAATTTCTGGTATGAAAGACGTAGGTGGTACGAGCAAGCTAACTTCTTTATTGAATTTAAATTTAGGAGAGATAAAGGGGTTTAACATTGGTACTGTGGATTTTGGTATAAAGAGCGGATATGGTTTAACTAAAATTCTTGAACATATACTTACAGAATCAACTAAAACCGCTAATAATGGTTTGCCCTATTTTTTAATATATAAGAATTATAGCTTCAATACTCAATACGTGGTAGACGTAGTTTCATTTTCATTCTCTCAATCAATAGCGAGCAATATGATGTGGAATTACCAATTTCAATTGCGTGGCGTAGCGAAAGATTTACGTATTACCCAAAAGGACGATATGGTGAGAAAACTAACTACTGTAGCAGGTAACGCCATTTCCAATGGATTGACAAAAGTTATAACTCATATGATAGGTATTTAACGATATACGATAATGTTTGCAGATATTTGTAATAATTTTCAAGATATAACTAAGTTCGATTTGCTTGGTTACTTTCAAGATTATAGGGATTTTATGCAAAATTCCTATAAATCTATATACGCCTATTATAGCGGTGAGAGCGAAAAGATTGACGCTGAAGCTATGAGTATTCTTGATAATCTTATTAATAGAAGTAAGATTATGATGCGTCAATTCCAGACTTTTTCAGCTAAATTAGGAAATGTTGGATATTGGGAATTACAAGAGTATTGTCAAAATCTAAGCGACACGCTTGATAAGGTGACTAAACTACCTAAGTTATGCAGAACTTCAAAAAGTCCACGTGGCTATAAACCCGTCATTCAGGTAGATGGCGAGATAGGAGGATTACGCACAGTAGAAGATTTAGCTGAAACTTTAGGACAGGACTATAAGGACGTTATTTTAGACAATGATTTGCAGGAAAGCGATTACGAAATAGACCAACTGAGAAAAGTTACCAGTACTGTGAACAATAAAAAAGTCATCGTTGTAAAGACTATTCTTGAGGAGCCTGTAGGTGAAAAGATTTACGGAAAGGACTTAAATCGTAAAATATGTTTTATTGATAACGATTTATCAATAGTTAAATACGTAGACAACGTTGAGCAAAAGTGCGATATTCTTCTTGAATTAGAAAGAGGAGATATACCAGAATATGCTAATTTAGGAAGAGTTAAGCAATATGGAGCTACTTATAGTTCATTCAATTATGCGGAAATGATGAACGACTTACAGAATACATTTTTGCAAGACGATTTATTCAGTTCTGTTGAATTGGAAGATTTAAATTTCGATAACGGAGATTTAACTGTGACAGTGTCTATAAAGACAAAATATATTTACGAAACAAATAAGATATTGAGTATATGATAACGCAAATAACAACAGTAGACGAATTAAAGCAGATTTTTCTTGAGATTCTGCTTAATAAAACCGATAAAGTTAGCGATGTTAGCAACGAAAGTGTTTTAAACGGAGTTGCTTATGGCGTTTCTAAACTTGCACAACGATTATTAGTTAATCAGGCGGTAGTTGAAGCGCACCTATTCCCAGATACTGCGTATGGAACATATTTAGACGAAATAGCTGCTACAAGAGGCATAGCACCTCGTTTTTCTTCTCAAGGTAGTTCTACCTATCTAAGAATAGAAGCGACAGCAGGAACGTCATATTCAGCTTCAGAAGTTAAGTTTATGAGTTCAAGTGGAATAAGTTTCCGTTTAACTGAAGATTTTGTTGTAGGAAAAAATGGATATGGGTATGCTAAAGTAAATAGCGTTCAAAATGGAAAGAGTGCTAACGTTGACGCCTTAACTATTAATAGAATAAGTAATGCGCCAAATGGTCATTCAGCTTGTACGAACGAATACGCAGCTACTGGAGGAGTAGATAACGAGGATGACGATTTGTTCCGTAAGAGGATAAAGGAAAGCGTCAATCAATTAGCTCGTAATACAATATCTTATATTGAACAAATATTTATGAAAATAAACTCTAAAGTTTTAAGAGTTTATAAAGGCGGAGTTGACGAAAGCGGAAGAGTATGCTTGACTGTAGTTTCGGTAAATGGACAAGATTTTTCAGATTACGAATTTAACGAAATGTTGAGTAAAAGCGAGGAGTTCTTGTCTTTAAGCGAAATGGTTAAAAATAATAGCAATTTCTCATTAAGTCTTAAAAACGTTAAGTGGTTAGGAGTAGACGTTGATTTTAGAGTAGACCTTGATCCATCTTTTGACGTTGATTCTATTCGTACTAATATTCAAGTAGCTTTATCAAAGCTCTTCGATTATCGGTTTTGGAAAGATGGAGAAAAAGTTGAATGGGAGAATATGCTTTATGCGGTTAGAAACATCTCTGGAGTAAGATATGTTCCAGACGCTTATTTTAACCCACGTGCAGATATCATTGTACCTGGATATCAATTGCCGAGAATAAGAAGTTTTATAATGCGAGATTTAGATGGAAATATTATATTAGATAACTATAAAACGTTAGCTGATTTTTACTTCCCTAATGAAATGGATGCTAACTTTCAAAATTCTGTAATATCTTCTATTTAATATGGCTACAAAAATTTTATGTTCCACCAAAACTAAAACTACTGTAAAGAGTGGTGCGGTAAGGATAAAGTGTTTCTCAGACGAAAATGAATTTGGGACTAAAAAGCCTAATATATATTCAGCTGAAATCCTTACTGAATCCTCTCAAATAGATGGCGTAAAAGGCAAGGAGGGAGAATTGATAATTTGTTACGATAACGAAAAGGATGACGTTGTCGAATTGAATTCAGGAGATTTGTCAGTCAATGCTAAAAATGACGATTCAAACAAATACTCTTTAGATATAAACGGAACTTTAATATACACTTTCTGAAATGGCTAAAAGTAATATACTTAGAAAGATAAATGATTCACTACTCATTGAGGTAAAACCTAAGTTTAGTGGAAATTTAATCTTAAAGACTTATTCCGATGAGGTAATTGGAAATAACGTAGAGCATGGAGTATCCGTTGAATTTAGAATTATAACGGATAATATTTTTCATGAAGACTGGAAACCTTTAAACAATTCTAATATAAATGGTTTGAAGATACAGCCGAACCAAATCATTCAGGTTAAGTACACCAGAACTTCGGAAAATTTAAACGGCAATGATTATACCTTTCAAAGCATAGAGTTTGACGGAGATTACGAATACAGAGAGGTTATTACTCCAATATTGAATCAGAGCGTCTTTTCAGAATCTGCGTTAGATTTTGAAACGGAGAGACTTGCTCAAAATCTATTTAAAAAACTGTATTTTAGGGGTATTGTTCCTAATTATATAACTCGTGGAGCAAACCTTTCCTTGAAAGAAGATGAAGATTATAGAATATTTTTCAGCTCAATTAGCAAGTTCTTTGCAATAATATTGAATTTTTTCAGACGTTTTGAAAAACCGCTTACAGACGATATATTATTAAGAGAAATAATTAAGCAATACGGAATAAACTTCAATGAGGGCAATACGTCTTTAGAAGATTTGCAAAATATCTCTAAGAATATATATAACGAGGTAAGAAAAAGAGGAACGAGACAAATATTTGATGGAGAATTTCTAAGATTAGTGCATTATAGCAAGGACGATGAATTGCTGTATGAAAATGTACCTAAGACCTGTATTGGATGGTGTTTAGGTAAAAGTTCTCCTATGTACAAGGGTATTTCAGACGAATCTGTATCATTAAATAAAACAGGTGAAGATGGCGCTGATTTTCAGAATTTAGATAATTACACAACTCACGGCTCTGTATCTTTACGAAAGTACGATAACAAGGGCGTATTGCGCATAATAAATTCTGGAGGATTGGGGTCGTTCGATGGTTCAGAGATGAATAAAAAATATTTCAATATAAATCCAAATTTGGATTATGAATTATGTTTTTATTTGAAGACGATTGATAGACAAGGAGAGTTGTCTATAAGCATCTCAGGTTTTGATAATTTGAAAAACGTTTTGAACGATTCTTTCGTACACCCAAATAATGATGAGGTTACGGAATATGCCTTGAAGAGATTAGAACTTTCTAAATTCTCTGATAACACATGGTATAAGGTTAGAGTTATTCTGCACGCTTATTATTCTGAAAACCAAGACGAAAAGATGAATATTGGTTTTGGTAACAACTTATATTTCAACAATCCGTTTATAAAGTATATAATACCTAATATACACGTAGAGGGAGGAGTTTGTGAAATATGGGACTACAAACTAAGACCTTTAGTGAGAGGGCGTGCTATACTTCCATCTAAAGGTATTTATAATAGAGGTTCTGAAGCATTCAGTTTAGGTTTTATCCAATCTGGTAACTTCTTTCATATCTACTATAAGAATAACAATAATAACCAATCTCAGCAAGAAGTTACAAGTATTATAGAAAGGTACTTGTTACCCTATTCAAGTACTAATTTATTGACAAATATAAACGAATAATCGAAACAGATATATGGATGTAAATTTTAGTGAAAACCTTTTCTTAGAGGTAAAGGAACTCAATAGATTTAAGAAGTCGATTGTAGACAACGGCTATAAGAGATTGTTCCAAAATCTAATAAAGAGATATGGAATAGCTCAAAACGCTGATAATGCCTTTTTCAAAGTCTCTAAAAAGGATGGTGAAGAAAGCGTTATAATAAATCGTGGAATAGCATTTGATAGCGATTTAAACGCTATTGTTCTAAATGATACTAAAAAGATAGACGTGTCGTCTGTATCTTCTAAATCTTGGATTGTAATATCTTATGCGGAAACGCATGATGAAGTAGGTACTGTAGACGTTTCTGAAGTAGGCGTTTTAGTGGGTCATGACACGAAATTTACAGAGGTTCTAAGAAGCGGTATGTACCCTGTACGTGTAAGTTTTACTTCAGATAAAAATAAATACGATTATGAGGTTCAAAGCGTAACTTCTGATAATTCAGCGGTTATTAGCGGCTCTTTTGTTGCCGAAAATAATTTGAAATATCAGGTTATAGGCACCTTTACACCAGGATTTCAACCTAATGATAACAATAAACATATTTACACTTATGACGATTGCGCCGTTCAAGTAATACAATCGGACAATAAGCCTAATTTAGATGATAAACACTTTCTATTGTGTTCTATCGACAGGGAGATTGCAACCAATTCTATCGTTATCGTAGATTATAGGTATTCTAATGTATTAAGTACTGAAAATAATGCGATAAACGCTGAGAACAATTCTGCGAATACAGAAATTAAAAATATTTCCAATTTATTATCAGCGACAGTTACTGGTAGTAATGAATTAGGATTCTCTCTTGAATTAATATTAGAACATGGATACAAGATAGATAAATTTGAATTTATCACCACTTCATCTTCTAATATTATAAACGTATTAAAGGGAACTTGTAATTATATAGAGAATATAAACATTCCAGACAACTTCTTTAGCGGTTATATCATCTTAAATCGAAAGAATATGAAAAGAGCTAAGATTTTGAAAAATTCTAAGGCTCAATTATTCCTTTCTAATTTTGATTCAGATTTGATTAGTGGAGATGATGTCGATTTAATCTTGATACCAGATTATTCTGAAATAGAATTTGAAATTAAGGTTAGCGGTAGTATAGAAATGGCTGATATACCTTTCTACTTCAGAAAACGTATATCTTCTTTCTGTCGCACAAGAAACTCTTTTGATATATTCTATGATTATGGAATAAAGGATAAAAACCCTGAAGTGAATGTAAAAATTCGTTATCGTTATATTGACGCTAAGGGGAATGAGACTGTATTTAAAGATTTGAATATATGCGGTTATTACCCAATTGATGGAGGATATAGAACTTTATCAGGTTCATCATTCGATATAACGATTGATAACATTAAACCAAAGGAGAAAATAAGAAATTACTCATAACGCTTATGATGTTATATTTAACAGGTGCTTCATCATCTCTCTCTAAGGGGAACGAGGCACCTCAAAATAGTACTATAAAGAGCCTTGGAGGTTATATATCTTCAAGTCCAGTTCCTAATAATAGCCTTAACGGATTGTTCGATGCTATATCAATGATGTCTATAAAAGATAAGCAGCGTGAAACTATTGCAATAGCATTGGTTAATAAATTTGATCAAGAAGTTAAGGATGTAAAGTTGAAGACCCTTGTTAATGAAAACAGTATAGCTAAATTTCGCATAGCAGCGGTTCCTGTAGGTAAAGATATGCTAATGGAACATATTAATAATCGCTATGACGAACCAATGCAGGCTGAATTTTATGACACGTCTTTTACCAGAGCTGGGGTAAAACTTAAAGTATTAAATGGCGGAGAAAAAGATGACGCAATCAGCCTTACTCCATTTAATATTACGGCTGTTCTTAAACAAGATGGTATTGAGGGGGTTTTGAATTCTTTAATAGAAGCATTCTCAGCGTCTGAAAATTATCAGGCTAAGATATTATCTAAAGATACGTTATACATTGAGAGCAGGCAAGAAAACGTGGTGAGTGAGCCTTTATCCTGCGATTATGTAGCAAGTGGTTCTATAAAACTCGAATTTTTAGGAAAATATGAAAATTCTATAAACAATGAGGTTTTAATTTGCGAAACTTTAAAGCCTGGAGAAGCAATAGGTTTATGGATTCAAAGAGATATAAGCGCATATCGTAAGCGTTCTAATGAAGAAATAATAGAAGATTACGATAACGCAAAAAGCGAGGAAAAAGTTGAAACCGCTGAATTAATATTCAATTATAATTTTGGTAAATAATATTATAGCATTATGGCTTTAGAAAGTTACGACAATATAAAGCAGAAAATAATAGAAAGTCTGCTGGGAAGAGAAAATGGGACAGAGATAACGCCTGAAAATCATCAGGCGTTCGCTTTAGCTCTCTTAGACTATATAAGAAGCGTTGAACTTATTAGCGGCAGTACGTTAATAGGCATTGCTCGTGAAGACACAGTACCAGTACAAAGCAACGATGCTAATGCGTGTTACATTGCCGCTGTAGCTCAAGATAGAATAGCAACATTCGCTAATTTTCATAATAGCGATGGACATCCCATTACTGTGACTACAAGCGCAAGCGAAGCTAAATTTGTAATCCTTTTATGGAATAGAGAGTTTTGGGACTTTGTAGAGATGAACGGAAATATCATCTCTCAGGCTGAGAACGCTAACTTTTATTATCAGTTCACTATAAAGAAAAGCTACAATAGTGCCGCTGAAATGAATGCGGATGCGGCAAGTCCTATTGGTATAGACGGAAAGCCTTTGAGAATAGGCGATATTGTAACTGTAAACAGCTCTAACGAATCTGAAAGCGGTATTTATTCTTGGAATAACGGAACGTGGGTAAAACAAACCGTCATGAATTTTATGATGAATAAAAACATTGACGGTGGAAGTTCAAGCGCTTCTGGAAAGGATAAGATACAGCTAAAAAGAGATTCTAAAGCTAAATGGGAACAAAATAACCCTATTTTAGCCGCAGGAGAAATTGGCGTAGAAACTGAAAGCGGTAATTTTAAAATTGGCGATGGCGTTAAACGTTGGAAAGAGATAGAGTACAGAGGAAATAAATTAACCAACTTTCTATCCGATGATGAGACGATAGGACTTTCTTCTAAAGGAGCGAGAGAACATCTTGTTTCAAAAGACGACATTGCTTCAGATTTTGGAACTGGTACTGAAAAGGTAGTTTCGCAATCATTCTTAACTGAAAGTTCAGTCGTTGTTGACGCTACTAAATTTGCAGCATCATCGTCTAATAAAACTCCAGCTACATTTAGAAGTTCGATACCAGAAAGTTTAAGAAAGCCAGGACTTATCATAACTTATTTCTATGGCGGAGAATGGGCTTTCGAGCAATTTAACAGCGAGGATGTTTCTCAATGGAGAATTGCTGGTAACTGGAAAAATCTAAAGCAAAATTTCGAGGTAAGGACGTTTGATGGTTTTATAAATTCAGCATTTAGCGTTAAAGAAAATCAATCATCTAATGCCGATGGCGATATAATATACGATATAAGCAGGCATATATTCTTACAGAAAAATAATGGAGAATTTTATAAGAGTTATGGACGTTCGAGTCAATATAACAATGAAGATAACTCTTCAATACTCTCAGGAGTACTATTTGTAAGTAGAGGTGCGATAGTATACAGTAAGGGAAATTCTGTTGTATTCCAAGAGATAAAAACAGATACTGTAGAAAATCTTGAAACAGATAGTTCTGCACCATTAGCTGCTTCACAGGGCGTTAAATTAAAGGAACTGATAAACGATGGTTATAAGTTCTTTGGCGTTGTAAAGGTTAATACGCCGCTTTCTCATCACGAATCTAAGGGATTTTATATATTAGATGGCGAGGGACTTTACACCCAATTACCATTTAATGGCGGTGGTTGTCCTAATCTTAGTAATGGCGAATGCGGCATATGCGTTACAGAAGATAACGCTACATACGCTTATAAGGCGTTGCCGTTTTTATCAAAGGTTGCTTTAGAAGATGTTACAAAATCTATTGAGAATTTAGAGATAACTAAAACTAAAGTTTTAACTGAAGATGCGTATAATGCTTTAAGAAATGCGGAGAAGTTAGAAGCAGACAGGTTCTACTTCACTATTGAAGATGAATAACAGATTTTACAGATATGTTATATCAAGGAGATAAAAAGATAAGCGGAATCTATATAAACGGCAAGACAATTACGAAAGTATATCATGGAGCCGAATTGGTTTGGCAGCTTATTAAAAGTTGTTTTGGAGCTGGTTATTGGATTCGTAAAAATCCATGGAAAGGTTCTGACGCTTGGAAGAGAAATAAATAAAGAAACAATTTCATATGGCAAGAGTTATTGACAGTAAAATTCCTAATTTAGATACGTCCTGGGAAAACTATACTGGAGAAAGAGTTGAAGAATTTATAAAGCAAAACTTTAAAGACGTTGATGCTTTGAAGTTTGGTTATCTTACTATTGAAAAAGGAGTAGGAGGACTTCAAACGATGCGCTTTTTTGCAAGTCAAGAAGCGTATTCTCAATGGTTCTCTGATAAGGCAAGATACGCTGACAACCTTTTAAAGGAATATTCATTTTATAGTAATGCGCCAGAGCCATCTTGGAATACAAGAGCGCAGATTTCTAAATATCCGTTGAACAATATTTCAAGAGGTTCTAAGAACGTTCTTGCCCTTGCTTACAACTGTTTTTATGGAGATGATGAATCTGATAAGGACACTTCTAACGGCTTATTGACTGTGGATATAAATGGAGTTAAGATTTCTTCTTTGCAAAGAACTCTTGTAGCTTCAGGTACTCCAGTGTCCAATGTATATGAAATAGATTTAAGCGAATATCTTACTTCAGAGCATAATACAGTTATTGTTACAGTAACTAATACACATGGTTTTACTAAAACCTTTAAATTTGAGATAGTAGTTTATAACTTAACTATATCTTTCGATAATAATTATGATGAAAGTAGAGTTCAAAATGGAAAATGGGATTTAAGAGTAAATTGTAATGGAGCTGAAGCTATTGTTTATTGTCAAGTAGAAAATGATGGTAAGAAAGATGTTTATACTAAAACAATAAATAACTCTTCAGGCGAGTTTACTATCGACCCTAATCAGAAGTACGTTCTTGGAGCGCATGAAATAACCTTATGGGCTGAAAATAAAGAATTGGGCATTAAAACCTCTGAACTTAAAACTACCTATATAAAGGGAGCTGATACTGGAAATGCTGTGTCGGCATTATGTTTTGGTAAGGGGATTGTCGATTCAGCTAAACAATTCTCAATAGTTGAAGTACCTTACTATTTCTATCTACCAAATGATGAGACTGGTAGTAAGATAAAGGTTGAAACTAAAGTTCTCTACAATAACAACGCTAAGAGTGTAAAATTATCTGATCAGGTAGTTACGCTTTCTTCTACCCATGAATCTGGACTGAAGAAAGTCATAGTGGCTTTAGATAACGGAAATTATCTACCATTCATTACAATACAAATAAAGGTCGGAGACTTAACTATTGAAAGAAAAATAGAAGTTACTTCTATTGGAGTTAGTATAAAGGATGTTGATGAGTGTAAGGTTCTCTATTCTATGAAAGGAAAGACTAATAGTGACGCTGACGCTCAAAATCTATCTTCTTCTTACGCTGGCGTTATAACTTCAAGATTGTTAAGAAGTAGGAATTTCTTATTTGATGAAAATAACGGATTCTTGGATGGTTATGGTATAACTGTACGACCTGGAAAAACTCTTACATTAAATGACTTTCAGCCGTTCTCTACAGATATTGGAGCAAATGGAACGAAACAAGGTAGAACTATTGAAATTGAGTTTCAAAGCGGTATAACATCCGATGAAAACTCAATAATAATAGATTGTTGGAATAATGGAACTGGATTTAGAATTTTCGCTAATAGAATACAATTCGGATGTAGTACAGGTTCCGTTATAACATATTTCCCTGAGCAAACTCGTGTAAAAGCATCTTTTGTAATAGACGGAACAACTACTCATACGAGAAACGATTTAGGAGGTGGTAACATACAGGAATCTGACGTTAATTTAGCATATTTATACGTTAATGGAGTAATAGTACGTCTATTCGATTATAGCACTGCTAACTGGCGTCAGGGTGATGCTAAGAACATCGTCATAGGTAGTGATAGTGCCTTAGTAGAATTATATTCTTTAAGAATTTACGACAAGGCTCTTAATTACTCTCAGATTGTAGATAATTACGCATACGATACTCCAGACGTTGAAGACGTTTTCGATTCCTCTGGTAACTTAGTACGTTTTGGAAAAGTATCTATTGCGAGAAGAAATAACATCCTGAATTCTTCAGGAGATGTTCATCAGCCAAGTGAGATTGTATCTTATGACAAGGTTTTAAAGGCTTTGCCTAATACTCCAACGATTATTTGGAATATTGACGATTTACCTTACAATAAGAACAATCCTAATGTTCCGATTAATGGAACTAAATTCAGCAATCCTTTATGGACAAAGGAGGATTGGGGATTAGCTTGTGCGCCATTTACCGTAGGAGCGCATATGTTTAACGCTGATGGTACATCTTCTAATGGTTATCCGTTACCTTATAAGAATTGGGCTGAGGTATTTAAAACCGCTGATGGTAATAGCGTTAATATAACCATAGACCCTGAAAATTCCAATGAGGTTGTTACCGCTTATTCAATAACTAAGGGACTTTCAAACGGAGAAACTGAAATGGTTCATAAGGTGAATTTTGCCTCATCTGAGGGTATTTTTAATATTCACGCAATGAACTTGTTTAATGAGCTTGTTTTGAAATTAGGAAAAACGAATAATGAATTATATACCAAATTCCAGTTATCTCAAATAGGCGGAGATGTTGTTTACAGAAAATCTTTAAGCGGTTTTCCAGAGATAGGATTTCGTAGAACTTCAGCAAGTGGTTCAGAAAGTCCTAAATTCCTAAGTATCTATAATTTTATAAACAATAAATATAGTGCGAGCATATTCGGTTTTCCAACAAAGAGTTATAAGACAGCTCAGATTTGGGAAATTGATGAAAACGTTAATTTCTTCAATCGCTTACTTACCGATAATGAAATTTCTAATGGAAAGGTAGTTCAAAGTAACGCTACCAAGAAGTCAGGACCTATATATTACGCTCGTGTACCAAAGAAGTCTCCAACTAACAAGGATAACAAGTTTGGACAATTAAAGGCGGTTACGGATAATGTTAAGGCTTCCAACGATGAGTTGGCTTGTATAAAGCGTTTCCATAACTGGGTAGTTTCATGTAATTACCACTTAGCAGAACGTTATAAGAAACAGCATGGAGATTACGAAACGTTATCAACTCCAGTTACTTATAATGGTACTAAATACACCCAAGATAGCGTAGAGTACAGAAAAGCTAAGTTTATCAATACTTATAGAGACTATTTGAATAAGGATGATGCTATGTTTTACGTAATATTTTGCGTATTTATAATCGGCATGGATTCCTTGGATAAGAATATGTCTCTTGCTTTTGATGATATTGTAACCGCTGATAATGGAGATATTACTAAGGCAATAGCAAGATTGTTCTTGCGTGATACAGATACTCGTGACTTATTCAACAACTCTGGAGTTCTAACTTATAAGTATTGGGCTGAATGGAACGATGCGTTTAACAGTTCAACGCTTAAAACGGAACAGATTAGCGGTGAAGAATATGATTCAGATAGCAACGCATGGAGCCCAAAGGTATCATCTGGATTCTCTCCTGTCTTCAACGGAAGATTAAGCGGTTTAATAGACTTAATATGGAACTGCTGGGAAGATGATATCAAGGCTATGTATAAGACGATGCGTGATGCTGGACTTAACTCTACCTATATGTACAATCTCTATTTAAGCTATTGGAGACAATGGTGTGAGAACTTGTATAATGTAGATTCTATGGGTTACGTTAATACAGGAAATTTCACCAAGGCTTATGGAGATAAATTGCAGCTCAGTAGATATTTTTACGAGAAACGTTCACGCTATCTTGATAGCAAGTTCTGTTGCGGAGCAAGCGTTGTTAATAACTTACGACTTAGATTGTATGATCAAGGTAAGGGTTTAGCTATTAAGCATTATTCCCCTATGTATGCAAGCGTTCAGTGGGGAGCTAATAACTTCGCTACTGTAAGAAATATTGACGGAGGATATGGGCTTATTCCTTTTGGATTCAAAAACCCTCAAAACGCAACGTTCGATATTGACGATGCTGATATGATAACCGATATTAAGACATATACTCGTTCAGCAAGCGGTGAGGTTAAATATTATGGTTTAGAGGGTTTAGGAAACTTCTATTTTGATCAGAATATGTCTCTATGCACACGTTTAGAGGAATTTATACTGGATTATCCTGAAAATTCTCCTAATACGCAAATAGATGGTACATCAAATGAGTTTGATTTAAGTAAAATGACCTTGTTAAAAAAGGTTATTGTAAGAAATGTTAAAAACTTAAAGAAACTTGTAGAGATTAATTCTGAAGTTGTTTCTGAAATAAACTTTAAGAACACTTCTATTAAAGGCATAAAGACGTTGCCTAATCAGTATCTCAGGAAACTTGTTTTACCAGAGAGTATCGAGGAACTGTACCTAACAGGCTTCACCAACTTACAAAGCGGTGACTTAGAACTTGCCGGCATAGGCAATGTTAATAAATTCGTTTATTACGATTGTCCTAATATAGATTTTGCTACTATGTTAGTTAAACTTGCAGCTAATGGTAAGCTAAAGTTTATTGAGGCTAAGAATATTGACTTAACAATTACAGACAAATCTGTTTGGAATATTCTTATCAATAGTAATGCCGATTTACAAGGTAAGATTACTCTCAGCGGTTTTACTCTTAGTTTCGAGGATAAAGTTAAAGCGGTTGAAAAGTGGGGTAACATAGATGATAATAGTAATAAGCTACATATAGTTTATAACATTATTAATTGTACAGCTGTAGAGATTAGTGGTGATTCTTATATTCAAGAGGTGGCTGATAGCGAGTATTCTATTTATGCTACACCAATTAGCGCAAATAATATCAGTAGTGTTTCTTGGAGCATTACGGAAAATCCTTATGCTACAATTAACCCTAAGACAGGTCAGCTATATGTTACCAAGATATCATCTACTAAAGATGATACAAGTGCCGTGGCTACTATTAAAGCTGATGTTATTAAATCTGACGGAAGTGTACTTAAAGCTGAATTTGAGGTAGGATTCTATAAGCGTACCCCATTAGTAGGAGATTTGGTATATGCAGATGCTACTATATCGGATAAACTAAATCGGTTCAAAGATGTTATTGGATTAGTGTACCACATTACACCTTCTGGAATAGTTCGTATTTTTACCTCTTATCAGCCTAATTCAATAACCGAATTAGATAATGTCTTCATGGGTCCAGCAAGTTCTGCTACTATGTCTAACGGAAGTAAGATTAATAATTTTATTCCCGAAGACGATAATACTTTAGAACTTGTACCTAATATAAGTTCTATATATGGGTATAATATTAATGAACCTGTACCTAATGGATTACGTAATACATTACAGGTTATTAGTAGACGAGATACTGTAATATTAGATAAAGGTAAACCAAAGATAGATGACTTTGACGCTTTTAATGCTCTAACAAATGCAGAAGAGCAGCAACTTTATTATCTTGGTTTTTCTAAAGCATTTACTTTTGAACCTAAACTCGTTTATAGTAAAAAGTTAGATAGTAGATTTAAGAAACATAAGTGGTATATTCCATCTATTGATGAGCTTAAAGAACTTCTTACTCGTATTATTGAATCAAGGACTAAAGATGGAGGGTTCAAACGTTATAGAACATTATGGCATGAACAAATTCCTAATAATTCAGGATATAATATGTCTTCTTCTTTTAAGAATGTAGATAATTTAGCAAAACTTCCCTCAGATTCTATTGATAATCTAAATAATAAATACAACGTAAGAGGAGAATTTTCGCTATTAAATAACATTTGGTATTCTCAAAGTATTATTCATATAGTAACTTATATAAAGATATAATGATTGTTCACGTAATAAAATATAAAACTGATATTACCATAGCTACAGAAAATAGTAGACATAGTATTTCAGAAATTAGCGAGTTAATAACTTCACTAATTAGAGAGAGGTATTCTGCTTCACAAGTTGAGGCAATAGTAAATAACTATCTTTCAGATACTACTAATGAAGAGTATCTAAAAGAGTTTAATGATATGCAAGAATGGCGTAAGCAAGCTAAGAGTATTGCAAAGAAAGTTAATGATTTCATTCAAGAGAATGATTTAATTAATAAGCCTGATGGTGTATATGAAATAAAAGATTAAGTTGACGATATGAATTATGTAAAAGTAGGTTCTATTATAGAACAAAAGCGTTTAGCAAGACAAGAGCAAATAAGCAAGTCGGTAGGTCAAGATAGTACAGAATCTCTGTTTGAAAAATCTGAAAGCGTAGATTCTTTACATTCAAAAGATTTACTTCCAGAAGTCGCTGAATTTAAAAAGTCTATTGAAGACAATAATCTTTCAAAGGCTGATACGGATATTTATCTAAACAAAATTCAACGAGAGCTTACCGCAAATCCAGAGAGTTTAAAGTTAAATCAAATTCGTAACGTATTAGTAGAATATAAACAAGGCTTGTAACCATGTTTATTTCGTTGCTAACGAAATTCCCCTAACCTATGCGTAATAGATTAGGGGAATTTTATTTTAAGCCGTTAGAAGCTATAAATGCAGGTCGCCTTGATTACTTTCTATATAAGTAGAGTATCTATTAGGGGATTTCTTTGAGTTTTCCACTAAAGTATCTAACTTTTCAGAAATTTTTTCCAATACGACAACTTGTCTTTCCATGAGATTAATAATTCTATGGATAGATTGTATTTCAAAATTATTCATCATAGCTTTATTTTCATATATTTATGTAAACCATTCTCCTATCTCATAGTGATACTTATGAGATACTTCTTTTATTCGCTTTGCAACTTCTTTAGCTTGCTCATAGGTACGGAAGTAATTGCCGAAAGCATACCTGCATTCATCGTCGCAATAACCTTTTTCCTCATCTTTCTTTATTACTCCCTTACTATTAATATAAAAATATTCTTCTCCTCCTTTTGCTCTCCACTTAATTGTCTCTATCCGTTTATCATCGTCATTCCAACGTAGTCCTCGTTCTATCATATTATTGAAGAGTAACTTCTTTTCTTCTTCGGTAGCATGACGAAAGTACGATGCTATCCAGTATGAGTCGCTCTCTTCACTATAATTACAGTGCGAAGAAAATTCATCGTTACCAGTATATTTTTTGAAAATAAGTATCTCATCACTCTCAGTAGAATGCAGTATATCACCGTCTTTAAACTCTTTCTGAAACGTTATACGTCCGTTCTCAGAGACTGCTCTATAACCCTCTGGAATAACGATTATATCGTCATGTTGCGATTCTATTCTATTCATTACTATTCATCTTTTGATAAGTTTCAACAATAAGCTCTATTGAATCAAATATAGCGCATTTCTTTAAAGGAACTTTATCCCAACCCATAATCCTGGCTACATTTGATTTAGATAACTTTCTAACAAGGAATACAAAAAGATTTTCAGGAATATTCCAACCAGTTTCTTTATTTAACTCTTTTACAGCTAAACTCCATTGATAATAAAGTTTCTTCAGTTCGTCTCTAATTCCTAATGCAAACTTATTTTCTTCTTTTGTATCTTTATAAGATTCATTAAAGACCTTGATTATTTCAAAAGCCTTGTTATACTCGTTCTTTTCTTGCATTGCAATATAAAGACGTTGTCTAATTTCACTACTCGTCATAATATCTTCAATTTTATAATTAGTTATTGAGAGAATAAACTTTGTTAAATTAACAACAGAATAATAACGATACTCTTTCTATAATCAAAGTTATCTTATCACAAAGAGTAAGCAACGTGCTGGATGAATAAGGGGTAAACTTCTCACGACTTACGACTAACATACCCAATAAGATTCTCTTTTATTGTTGAATAGGGGGTAGGGGGTAAACTTTACGCTTTATATCCTACACCCCAATAAGAAAAAGAGATTTGATGTTTTATGAATAAATGCGTAATTATATGGAAAAATTCTTTAATCCTGTAGTGTTTGTATTTCTATTGATTATAATAGAATTGGCGTTTTTAATTGTGGTAATTATGAAAGAATGATTATGAAAACGAAATTGTTAAAGAAACTCCGCAGGAAGATACGTTGTAATTTGTCGATTGTTAGAAATAACAGTAATTTTAGTATTAATTGGACGTATCTTAGCATCACGTTCAGAGGAGAGCTTTATAGAACTGACAGGGAGTGGGGAGTGTATAACGATAATGTCTTCAAGGTTCTTCATAAAGAATTAGAACATATTGTTTTAAAGGATTATGTTATTAAAAAGAGAGTAAATTTATGGAAGAAAAGAAAAATTTAGCAGAAGAGTATCTTGCAAAGGTAAGGGAGGAGAAAGCTATTTACTTCAAAGGTTATCCTAATATGCCATTGTATCAGGAGAATAGTATCAAGATGGCTTTTTATGCGGGACGAGAGAGCGTGATGGAGAATGTCCCAGAGTTAAAGTGGGAGAAATCATCGGAAGATATGATTGCTAAAACTCCATTTGGGACATATAGCTTTCGTAATAATTCTAATGCATTATGGTTCTGTTCTTATAATGGTTTTCAGCTATTTCTTGATACTCATAAAACATTTGAAGATGCTAAAGGGGTTGCATATAATGATTATAAGAAGTGGATTAAAGAAGTGATAGGATTATGACAATTACAGAATTACAAAAGAAACTCCAAGAAATGTACGAAAGGTACTGAGATGTTGGAGTAGTTTTTTGAAGATACAGACTGGACTGGTAGAGAAATATACCACGATGAAATCTCTGTAGTGAAGAATGTAGCGTATAACGGCAGTCCAGCCGTTGCTTTAGCAAATCATTAGATTTATCGTAACAACGTAGCAAATAAATAAGATTATGGGAATGAAAATACAAGCAGGAGATATGATCACTATACCAGAGGGATTCAAGGCAATCGTAAGAGGTAGAAGTGTGGTATTTGAGAAAGAAGAAGAAATACAAGAGTTCGAGGATGGAGATGTGCTTCATAGTACCTATGATGATACAATATTGATATTTAAAGCTATACGCACCCAACACAGAAGTTGCTTCGATTCTTATTATAACAATAAAAATTTAGGTAATGAACGTTGGAATATTGAGTTCTTTCGCCACGCCACTGAAGAAGAAAAGCAAACTTTTTTTGAAAGTATGAAAGAGCGTGGTTTATTCTGGAATACTGATAAAAAGATAGTGGAGAAAATAAGATGGAGAGCAAAGAAAGGTTATATATATCATCGGTTAAATTGTTACTTTCGTTCCGAAAGCGAATGCGACGACTATCGGACTTGGAATCAAAAGTGCCATGATTCTTATAACTATTTCCATACAGAAGATCAGACAAAAGAAGCTGCAAGGCGTGTGAAAGAAACATTACGACAATACCACGATGAGATAGGAGAGTAAATTATGAAAGCAAAAGTAAAAGATACAGGTGAGATAGTAGATGTAAAGTTTGCCGTTCACCCTAACCCTGACGTTGCCGAAACTTATTGGTGGTGCGAGGATAAACAAGAAAGTTATCATAAGAGCGAACTTGATTTTATGGGAGCGGATATTAATTGGGGACAACGTCGATATGAAATAGCAAAGGATGCGTTGAATGGACTTTTGTCTGGTAAAACTTATGTTAATCCAGAGTTTAAGACTACAGAGGCAGCGAAACTTGCTGTAGAATTTGCCGATGAACTAATCAGAGAACTAAAAAGAAAAAGAAAGAATTATGGAACAAGTTTTTGATACACATTCTTTATCTCCTGGAGATAAGATAGTTAGTATTAGCGATGGAAGAGTTGAGATATTAGAATTTTTATGTATACATCCGCATAATGATAAATATTCTTTATTCTTGAATCGTCTCAATGACGGAACGCCTAAATTTATAATGAGCGTTTTAAAAAGGAGGATTGGTATTTATTTAAAGATACTAAGGCTATGTGGGACAATATTAAAAATCTTAGGAGACGTTGGTTGTTAGAAGAGTTGAAAAGATTAGATGGTTAAGTTATGAGCAAGACATTTATAATCATAGACGATGCTTATAAGAGTATTGGAAGAAGCTCTTTTAAGTTGATAAATAACGTAGATAACATAAAAGTGTATCATTTCGTTTCTAATCAAATAGACTGTCGTTTATTTTCTGATATAAAGAGAGATGTTTCCAGATTAATTTCTGAAGAAACCGATACTCTTGTAATATGCGGTATTGGCGATAGCTTTGGAGTACTATGTAAAGCCATAGATAGCAAGACGGCAGAGTACGTAATAGATTCCGATATGGCTGCTAAAATTAGAGCGAAACGTGTTATTGGTATTTGGAACCATTCTTTAGAATTTGCGTCTGCTAACAATCTTCAGGGAATGTTCTTTGAAAATTTCGTTTATACTGAAGAGAAACTTAGGATATTTGGAGTTATGTGTCACAGTAAGGCAATAGAATTATATCTTTTCAATTTCTTTAAGTTTTTAGGAGAATTAATAGACGATGATTCCATTTCTCTTTCTGAATATATAAATAAATGCGTTGGATGGTATTGTTACGAGTGTAAGTGTCACAACGACTTTATCAAATTTCAGATTAATAATTTGAAACGTCTTTATAAGGAAGTGAATAATTATGGTAAACTTGAATCTTATATTCAGAGTTCGATTGTATTGCATTGATGTAAAATTCTTCAAAGTTTATTATAACAATAACCAAAGTAAAGGATTATGAGAAGTTACGAGGAAATAATTGAGTTTGGAAAGACTCATAGCTTACAGGAGGTTTTTGATGATATTTTACCGACCATTTTAAAGTATCATATGGAACGATATAGAGAGGCAATGGATAAGTATAAAGATGATCCTAATGGTTATCTATATACAAGTTACATGAAACTCCATTATGATTCTGTAATGTTAGGCGATGATATTTCATTATATATATTGCAGACAAGATTGCAGTTAGAAGTGGAGAAGATAAAGAAGAGCCATACTCTTTCTCAGAAATTTTCTCTTGAATCTACAGAGGGCGGTATTTCTCTTAATTTTCGTTGGGTAGAGATAGAAGATGAGAGCTATGCTAAGAGTGTTGCCGAGAACGTTGCAAGTAAAATCTCTTGGAAGATTAAGAATGCTTCAGACAGTTCACAGTTATACTCTGATTATAATAAGTATTATCAATATTCAAAAGATATAGATTAATGACAGGTACGTTAGCTTTCAACATCATCCTTACAGTAATTAGCGTTTCAGCGTTACTAATAGTCCTGATCAATTTGACTGGTTGGTTGAAAAGAATTGAAAGAAAGATTGGGGAACTACAATCTCTTCACGAATATTGCGATGCTAATAATCGCAATATATTAGGAATCTACATAAACTTGTTGAATCTTTATAGAGATAAATACATTTCTGAAGAACGTTACGAGGATGTTCAAGAAATTGATTCTTTAATAAAGCAATATAAGCAAAGATTAAAAGAAATAGGTTGATTATGGAAGTATTAAGCTACAAAATAGAAAAGATTAGCAAGGGAATATTCATGGTTCAAGTAGTAGATTCTTCAGCAAGTATCAGAATACTTGATAAGGTGTTTAAGACTTATACGAAAGCTAAATATTGGTGCTTAAATAATCTAAATGTTAGGCAAGGTTAGCTTATATAAATACTTTTCTTTTCATATGTGAGTATTAGTTATTTTATTCGTGGATAGATGGTTGTCTGTTAAGATGATCATCTATTTCATTTATATAATATTAGCATTAAATTATAAAAGTTTTATGGGTTTTGACGATATAATAAGGAGGAGGGCGGAGATAAGCAATAGAATTTGCAAGTCATTCTCTCCAGATATTGAGAAAGCCGTTGCCGCTATTGGAGAGATACGTAAATGGGGCAATGGCGATTATAAAAAGGTTGATAATGGGAAATGGGTTAAAGTTTCTGACGGTAAAGAGAAGAAAATCAGCGGAACGGCTATGAGTTCTGTTGTCAAAGAAGCTATTGATGATTTAGAGGAAGAACTCAAAGAAGAAAGGAAACGTTTTGAAGCGACCATAGAGACTAAATATGCGAAAGGCTCTACAGCCTATAATGTATTTTTCAATTCGGTATGGAATGAAAAGAACGTAGATTTTATAAAGGATATATGTTTACGCAGAGAAGATTTAAGAAAAGAATTAGAGGAGATAAAGGTTGTTCTTGCTAAGGAACAAAAAGAACGTAGAGAGAAGAAAGTTGGAAAGAAAGAGATTGACGCTGAAGATTTGCAACCGACAATATCAAGTTTCAAAAGTCTGTTTGTAGATATTAATAAGCGTACACCTCGTACAGGTTCCGCCAAAAGAATATACCCTACAGTAGGAACGGATGACTATTTTCTTGATACTAAAACTACATTTGTTTCTATCTTAGGAAAGGATGTAGACGATGAAGAAGTTGAGATGAAATGGGACGATATGAAAAATAGTGGCAAATTTGAACATCATAAAAGTCCTAAATCTGATTCAGAATATTTAGTTGATAAGTCTAATGGCGATATTTATAGATTTTCAGACCATTGGGGTAGAGTAGCTTCATGCGAATGGAGTTTAAATACAGAAAACCGAAGGGTGGTTAGAAATATTGCTAAAAGTAACGTTAAATATTTTTTAAGGAAAGATACAGGTGTATATTTTAATCCTAAATATACGGATGAAATTCTTGAGGGTGGTAAGATTGTTTTATCAAAATTAAAGAAGTTATGTGTTAATAATGATAAATATTATCTAACCGATAAGGCTAAAAATATGATCAAGAATTATAGTAACCATATATTCAGAGACGTATTTTACAACGCTGACGTTGCAATAGAAGAAGTTAGGAAGTTGAAGAAAAAGTATGAAATCATCTGATATTATAGAAAGGATTATTAATTTCATAAAAAATCTTTTCAATTCTCAAGGTAGTATTAGTAGTAAAAGATTTTGCGGATTAGTAGGCTGGCTTGTAGTCGTTGGGATAGTCGTTTACTGTTCTAAGGCAGGTTCGCAAGCACCGCAGTTAGCATATGACCTTTTATATGTATCGGCAGCTCTCTTAGGCTTAGATAGTATTGTAAGGGGGTTTAGAGGAAAATAGATTGACGCAAGGTTATTTATCTTATGAAAGAAGTGATAATTGAACGTGTCAATAATTTTGAATATTCTTTTCAAAAATCTACATCGAAAGGTAAAAGGTTTGTAGCAAAAGCCTTAACCTTTCGTAATCCAGATATTTTTGCCCATCAACGGAATATTACTAAGTTTGATAAGAGGAGATTGATATTTCAAATAGGAATGATTCATCATTTAAAAGAGTATCTGAAAAATCACGGAGTTTCTTATCAAATATTTGATTATGAATATTCCTTGCCGAATGGAATTGAGATTGACGATAGAATGCGTGGTAAATACATTCATCAAAAAAGGGCGGTGGAATCATTCTATAAACGTAGATTTGGTATTATAAAAGTCCCAACTCGTGGAGGAAAGACTTTTATAATGTCTGAAATATTGAGAATTTTCTTAAATACAGATAGTGGAAATTTTCTTTTCTGCGTTGATAATACAACGTTGTTTAATCAGGCGGTGTCCGATATAAAATCGTTTTTTGAGCGTTATGGAGGTATAGAAGTGGGAGAGATTCGTGCGGGGAAAGTAGATACAGATAAAAGAGTTACTGTAGCAATGCTGCAGACCATGCAGGCAACGTTATCTGACCGCTGTAAGGATAAGACTAAGAAAAAGAATTTACAAGCGTTCCTGCAGTCATTACGCTTTTTGTCCGTAGATGAGATTCACGACAATTTCTCATCATCTAAGTTCAAACTATATCGTAAGTGCCGAAAGATAGAGTATTTGTTGCTACTTTCAGCAACTCCATATAAGAGTAATACGCTGGTTCAAAACCTTTCTCTCAAGGCTTGGAGTGGAGATGTGATATATGATATCTCAGAGAACGAATTGAGAGAACGTGGAGTTTTATCTAAGTATAAGGTTTTTGAATTCGTAATAGACCATAATGATATTAATTACGACATACGTAATGATGAGTATAGCGAGTTGAGAGATAAGTTGATTTTTTATTCAAAATATCGTAACGATTTTTTATTAAAGATAATCAAGATTTTAGAAGAACTGAAATTGAAGACATTAGTACTCTTTCAAAGCATTGAGCATGGTGAAAAGGTATCTAAACTTTCAAATTATCCGTTCATCAGCGGTCGTGATAAAGATAAGGTGCGTGAAAAAGAAAAGAAAGCGTTTTTAGATAAAGATGGCGGTGTTTTATTAGCTTCAAATATCTTTAAAAAGGGTGTTACGTTACCAGAAGCTCAGGTTTTGATCAATGTAGACGATGGCGTAGAGGATGCCAACACTATTCAAAAGAAAGGACGTGTTATAGCAGCAACAGAAAATAAAGACCGCTCTCTGATCATTGATTTCATAGATATATATGACGCTTATTTTTCAGAACATTCTGAAACCAGACTTAATACTTATGTAGAAGCTATTGGAGAGGAGAATGTTGGAATAATAGACACTTCATCACCAGATGCTTTGGATACATTTAAACAGTGGACGGAAAAATGGTTCAGATTAAAAAAATAAATAGTCGTAGATTATACCATTATACAGTAGATACTTTCGTTGATTTATTGTCCCAATTAAGGAATCGCAGAATTAGATATAAATGTTCTGATAAAGATTTAGAAGCATGGGAATATTTTATACACCATTATCAGACTTCTATTTTAGGGGAAGATTACGTAAAGCAATATCTTGAATTCGCTTTAAACCAATGGTATATAAGAGAAGAGCGTGATATTAAGGCTGAAAGGTGTCTCTTGCTTAATATGTTTTCTAAACGCATGGTTGCTATGTGGGAAGAGACTAAACCAGAGTATCGTGCGTATATAATTCGTACCGAGTTAAAGAAAGAGTATGAAATAAAGGTTAAAAGAAAATCTAAAGTATCGGAACTGGTAAACAGCGTTATATTAGTAGAAGAAAAAGCGAGGGAAAAGTATTTAAATACACCACGTGGATTAGCTTGGTGTATAGCTAATACCAGCCTTTATTTTCATCGTTCTTCAGCGTGTACTCGTTGTAAGATTAAAAACGAGTGTCGTGAGATATTGAAGAAAGAATATCCAAATACTTTTAGAAGAAGAGGTTACAAGTAATGATTTCAGATAAATTAGCAAAAAATTTTACAAAAGAGCTTATTGCCTATGCGCTTAATAATAAGAATACGTTTGAAATAGTAAAAGCGTATTTGAAATATTCTTATCTACAAGAAGAGGCGGAAAAGAAATTATGGCAATTTATTTCAAAAGATTACGACCGAACAGGTAGAATAGCAACCATAGGACAACTTCAACAGAAGTTTATAAATAATGATAAGGTTCTTGATATAATAGAGGAGATAAACGAAGTTGAAGTTGAAGACAGTCGTGAAGCTAATAATTCTATAATTCAGACCTTTCAAGAGTTCTTGAGACAAATGATGTTTCTTGACTCTAATGATAAGATTACCGAAACTTATAACAGAGGAGATAAGGATGGTGCGTATCGTCTTTTCGTTAATCTTGCTAAGAATATGGAGAAATTCTCTATATTGGATGGTTCAGCGGAAAGAGTTTTTGCAGACTTCAACGCTCGTCAGGTTAGAAGAAGAAGTGAGGACAATCAATATCGTAGAATTATTGCCACACGTATTGATGAGCTTGATTATGCTTTAGGAGGAGTAAACGGAGGAGTTGAAACTGGAGAAGCGGTATTGTGGTTAGGAGCCTCAGGAGCAGGTAAAAGTCAATGCCTTGTTCAAATGGGCGTTTCTGCAGCCAGACAAGAAGAACTTACAGTTCATTTTCAGTTGGAGGGAACGAAAGAGCAGTGCTTAAATAGATATGATGCCGCTTGGACTGGAACTCTTTACTCTGATATGAAAGTAGGTAATATAGCACCTAAAAATCTAAAGGTAGCTCAAATAGTTCTAAAGAAGTTACAGAAGAACGATATATTTGTATTTTCTTGCGAAGAGTGGGGTGGAATGTCTTTATTAGACGTTCGCAATCATTGTAAGGAAATTGAGCGAAAGTATGGAAAGATAGGTTGTATTATTATTGACTACCTTGAATTATTAGAAGTAGGTGATGGTGTTAGATATTCTCCAGGAGATGAACGTCACCGCCAACAGAAACTTGCTAAGGGTATGAAGACTTTAGCAATGGAGTTTAATGCGGTAGTACATACAGCCACGCAGGCAAACGACATATCCCCAGAAGAACGTAACGACCCTGAATTTGTTATAACTCGTTCTAATCTCAATGAAGATAGAGGAAAGACAAGACCTTTCGATTATCTATTTACTCTCAATAATACGATTGATGAGCGTAAAGAAAATTTTATGCGAATATATGTAGATAAAGCGAGAGAGCATAAAGGTGATCAGGTTATACACATATGCAATAATTTTGCTCGTTCGAGATTTTATGATAGAAAGAGAACGCTTGAATTAGCTGATACTTGGGATGAAGAAGATGATTAAAAAGGTTTTATGTTTTATATTAGGGCATAAGATAGTTAGATTCAATTACGTCAATAAACTGGTTGTGAGAAATAATCGCAAAGGAGGAAAGCGAAGAAATGTTGGCGGAAAGACTTTTAAAACGAGACATACGCATATTTATTGTTCACGTTGCGGAAAGAGGATAAAATGAAAGGAAAGAGTTTAACCATATCAGATGTAGATTTACGAGATATTTTAAAAATCGACAAAGAGACCAGAAGCGGTCAATACATCTGCACTTGTCCGTATTGCGGAAAACCTGCTCACTTTTATATAAATAGAAAAACCCAACTTTGGGATTGTAAAAAGTGCGGAACCGCAGGGAATATCTATAAACTTTTAATACATCTTGATAAAACTTATTTAATAGGAGATAAAAGCGTTGAATTTACAGAAAAAATCAGCTCTATTCGCAGTTTATCAAATTCTGAAGACGTCTCTGAGGATATAAAAGAGTTGCCTGAAAAGAAAATGCCTTTTGGATATAGAGTTGATTTGAGCAATAAATATCTTAAAAGTCGTGGGGTTACTCGTGAGACTATAAAGCATTTTAAGTTAGGTGTTTGCAATCTTTCAAGTAAGTTAAAAAACTACATCCTCTTTCCTATATACGATGGTGGTAAGATTAGGGGGTATTTAGGAAGATATGGCGCCAAGCGTATACCAGATGGTAAATTACGTTATAGTAATAGCGTGGGTACAGATTTTGCTCAACTTCTTTATGGATTTGACGATATAATAAAGGATAACACCCCTACAGTAATAATTACAGAGGGGGTATTTGATAAGTTCTCCTGCGATCAGCATTTGGGGTTACAAGACATTGAAGATATAAAGTGCGTTAGTACATTCGGAAAGAAAATATCAAAATATCAAATAGATAAGTTACTTCAAAAGCACGTTAAAAATATAATTATATCTTGGGATTTTGATGCTTTAAAGGAGATAAAGAAGTTTGGCAATGAACTAAAGTATTATTTCAATGTCTATGTTTGTATAACGAGAAAGGAAAAAGATTTAGGTGATTGTACAAAAGAAGAATTATTGGAAGTTTTTTCTAATCCTATCGACATTGATTCCTTTTCTTTAGATATTATAGGAAAGGTAAAGAAATGAAATATTTTGGACATTTTCAGATATAAGGTTATTGTTTAATAAATAATATTAAGCAATATAATTAGACGTATGGGTGGTAGTAGAAACTTATCAGTAGCAAAATATTATATAGAGATTCAGAAAGAATATATCATTGATACTTTTCGTAGCAAGATATATTCTTCATTAAAGGATAGAAACTATTGGCGAAAGGTAGCTAATTATAAAAAGGAAAAGATAGAATCAATATCAATACGTAATAGATTGAAGAGCATTTTTAATGATTCTGATAAGTTTGATGAGTTTCAAAGTAAGATTTTTGACGCTAATGGAAAACCTATATACGAAATGACAAGGACTGATCTGGATAATTATTATTCAATAGGTTGCGAGTTTTCTTATAAAGGAGAAATATTTTATTTAGCAGAAGTATTATCTGGTGAATTAAGGCTGAAAAATGTATTAACGGATAAGATTATTGACGTACCTAAAAATTTAGCAATAAGGATAGTTTAATCCATTTTAATCCAGTAATTATACCATTAAAAGTTAAACGATATTAAAAATTTACCAAAAAATTAAAAATTCTTGGTAAAATATTTTGCCGTTTCAAATAAAGTTCGTACTTTCGTACCAGGAAATGTAATTAATATGGAAATGAGTACGAATAGAAATGCTTCAGAACGTTTATACGAAAAGTATGAATATTTAGCTAAAAAACATGCTTCAAAGATATATTCTTATGAAGAGTTATCTTATGAGTATGAAGATTTGCTACAAGAATTTAAGATAAAAATATTTACTTCCATCAAGGCTTATGGGAGAAGATATTTAAAGTATAAGCGAGGAGAAGCAGCAAAGCCTGTTCCTATAAAGTATTATCTTGAGGCAGCTTGTTCAAATAAGGCTCGTGATTTCATGAAATATATCGGTAGAGAAAATCATAAAGTACGTATAGATTCTATAAATTATGATTTTGGAATAGATAATGATACAGAAATTGATACGGCTCATAACCGATTTATCGTAAAGGGCGTTGATTTATTATTCGGTTTACATGGAAAGGAAAGAGCGGTTTTCTCTTTATTCCTAAGAGGTTACAAGATTGGTTTTCTTAACAAAGTTTATTTTAGTAACAAGAATGAACGAAAGTTGAGAAAGGAAATAATAGACAGCGGTGATAAACCATTCGGTCCTGTAGATATTATAGAAATGCAACGCAATCGTTTAATTTCTAAGTTTGGAAACGATTTATTAAAATCAAATCAAACTTTCGCTACATTCGATTTTGAAGATTGAAATAAAAAATATTGTTAAATTTAAATTGTAAAGTTATGGCAAAGAAATTGTCTGACCAGTTGGTCAAAAGAATGAAGACTATCGGTATCAAGGGTGTTAAGACCGAAGATGAGGCTCGCAAGAAGTTACTTGATTTTTTAGAGAAGCAGGGTATTGAGGGCATGGAAGAGGAAGATACAGACAGCCTTATTGAAATGGCTGAATCTTTTGGTGATGAAGATGAGGTTATGAATGAAGCTGAACAGGAAGCTGAAGACCTTGCTGAAGAAGCGGAGGACGAAGAAGAGGACGAGGAGGAAGAATCTGAGGAGCCTTCTGAAGACGATGATGAGGAAGAAGAGGAATCTGACGATTCTGAAGAGGACGAAGAGCCTGAAGACGAGCCTGCACCTAAGTCTAAAAAGACTGCTGCTAAGAAAGAGGTAAAAAAGGAGGAGAAGAAACCTGCTGCTAAGAAGCGTAAAAGCTCATCTGTGAAGTTGAATCCTAAGAAGAATGAAGAGGATAGAAAGTACTTCAAGGTTTTCAGCAAACTTTTTCCAGAATCTGATTATAATTACGCTTGGCTTAGCACTAATGGCGTTAATATTAAGAATAAGGGCAAAAATTCTAATCGCTCTTTAGTCCTTATTGAAAACTGTACTTTAAGAGAGCGTGATGGTAAGGAAGTGATTACTTGTAATCTTTACCTCTCAATCCTGAACCATAGAGAGGAAATTCTCAAAGAAAAGGACATTGACTTTGAGAATTGCTGGAACGGCTCACCTATGATTAAGAACTTGACTTTTGATGAAACCTTAGAGACTATTGAAGAGGTTTACGACCATATCATTGGCTTGGTGAACAAGGTAGACAAGAAGTTAGGTGAGAATCGTAAGAAGATGGAGGAAAGTCTGGAAAAGACTACAAAGAAAGAGGTGAAGAAA
>ENA-OWLL01000019-OWLL01000019.1-metagenome-genome-assembly--contig:-NODE-19-length-37042-cov-10.239300_pt1 | contig 37042 bp, 35 predicted proteins | sample MGYA00245347_ERZ651098 | MGnify/ENA primary metagenome ERZ651098 (study PRJEB26857, sample SAMEA4031767) | metagenome | biome: human; feature: oral; material: saliva | place: Philippines | collected 2014...
AGAATGGTGCTTACTCACTCGTTGGTGGTGGTGACTCTGTTGCTGCTGTCAATAAGTTCGGTCTTGCTGACAAGGTTTCTTACGTTTCAACTGGTGGTGGTGCAATGCTCGAAGCCATTGAAGGTAAGGTTCTTCCAGGCGTAGCTGCTATTGAGAAGTAACATTAAAGAAGGAGAATTAATCCTCTCATCATAACGGAAAAGCCGCTACTTCATCACGAGGCAGCGGCTCTTTTTATTCTTATAAAAGCATAATTCAATCTGTCTTTACCTTACTTGAATCCCTTCTTCTATCATTATTGTGAAAGTAAGTCCAGCTTGTTGACAAAAGAAATATTTATTCAACAGGCAAGAATGGATTATATATTAGGACCAATTTATAATACACTCTGAAAAGAAAACATTCCTCAGTCTACATTAGATATTCATAAAGTAACTACAAGTTTAAATCTTTAAGGTATAACAAAGGAAAGATAATAATATTCCAACAGCTTAATACCAAATTCTATTCTATCATGGAGAAAGGAAAAAACATAAGAACAATGGATAAGTGGACATTGTATAATAAGACAAATAAGAGTAAACTATTTGTTTTCATAAACAGTTTTGCAGTAGTACTTCTGCTAACAAGTTTCTTTGCAGAGAAGATATTCCCAGGCTTGAAAGATACAGATATCTTCATGAAAGGTATATGGGAAATAGGGCTATGGGGGGCACTTATTATCATGTTCCTAAGAGAACTCTATGTTTTAATAAGGGATTTATGCACTGAAGAAGAACGGTTGTTGCATATGGTAGCTTGGCTAAGATTCTGTATAATGACAGCTATATATAGCGGTTTTGCCTATTGGAATATCACAACTTATGGTAATATAGATAACTTCCTAACATTAATCAGAAGTTATTTCTCTTGATAATAGGACACAGGTCTATTTAGTTTGATATATTCTGTAGCATATATCTTCTTCGTTTCTTTGCAGAAATAAACAACTTCAGTAGAGCTTATGAGGAGCAATATTAGATTTGCTGTCACTACTGTCATGTGATATACCTATTAAAACATACTTATTATCAGCATATTACACAATATGTTAAAAGTGACAGGAAAGTAAATTAAAACATTGTTGACCATTTAGCTGGTTATCAGATATAATTTAAGGCTGAACTCCTCATATGGAATTCAGCCTTTTTGGTAGTCTTTATACAAAAGCAGAAGATGCCCTTTTACGTTGCAAAAGGCTGTCTTCTACAATGCAAAAGGGCATCTATTAAATTTGAAAGGAGATTCTGTTTTACAATAAGAACTTATTAAGTCCTTTCTCCCCCATTGTGACTGACCATGCAGAACAGTCTCACCCATCAGCTTACTTAGTAGGCATGAGGAATCTATCTCCCGTCTGCTTAACAAGCTGTTGCTTGAAATAATTGCTGTAACCAGGACGTTTAACACGTTCGCCAAGCCCCGTCTTCGTACGAAGGAACTGACCGTCTTTCTCTGGTTTGACAGTCATATCATTGAATTTCACAATGAGATAGGTTGCCAACTGACGCCAACGAGCTATCATCTCATCACTCTTCTCAACAGAATAGTCGTTAAGATACTTCACGGCAGCCGCCTTGTCAGAGTTATAAAGCGACAAAGCCTTCTCTTCAACACCCTTTTGTGCTGCGAAATAAGAGTTCTCTAAAGAGTCACGAACCTCCTTTAAGGCTGGGAAAAGCTGTGAATAACGTGGATAAACCATGTTACTTACCCAGTTGCAAACCCAAAAAGCATTCTTATCAGAGAAGGTAACGGCGTCAGCACCAGGTGTATTGAAGCACTCAGCACGAACAGTATTGCTACAATAGATAGGAACGTAAGCAACCATATTCCCATCATCATTGCCAAACCACAGTATACCACCGATCTCACGAGGCAACCATGAACGCAATTGGGCTACATAAGAGAAGCCTGTCTGCTGTGTTGAAGTTGGTCGTTCATTGAAGTATTTCTTTCCATCCACCTCATATTGCAGTGGTGTTGGACGATAAGGACAATCCCAGATACCCTGTGCAATGTCATTATCGAGTGCTAAAGCTGTTCCCTCATAGTGGTCGCGCATGCAGTTTTCCATGATGGCTACATCCAGTTTCTTGTCTGGTTGAATCCACAAAGGCATGTCTTCAGCCTTCGGATCCTTGCCAAGTGCCCATGGCAACCAATGTGACATGTCCTTGAAATGATTGAAGAAGCTCCATACACGAGCATCACACCAACGCCGACCACCAAAGGTTGGCTCAGCATATGCCATCTTCCAGTTGAAATCCTTATCCTTTCCGGTGAACCAACCCTTTGAACGTGCAAAGCTGATGCAGTTCTTTGACGTTATGACTTCAGTATTATAGGTTGAGAACTGACCGATACGGCTCTGGTTAGCATGGCCAGAAATCATACCATCAGGTATACGAACGGCAACCCAAACCACCTTTTGTTTCTTGTCGCCACCGCATCCTTGCATCTCAAGCAACCATACTTCATTAGGGTCAGCAATAGTAAATGTCTCGCCTTCTGAGTTATATCCATAGGTCTCAACCAATGAAGTCATTACCTTAATGGCCTCACGTGCAGTCTTACTACGCTGCAATCCGAGGTACATCAGTGAACCATAGTCAATCGTTCCGGTCTTATCAACCATCTCTTCCCTACCCCCGTATGTTGTTTCACCAATGCTTACCTGATACTCATTGATGTTTCCAATGACGTTATAGGTCACTGGTGCTTCAGGGATAAAGCCATGACTCTCATGCGTATCATAATCGATAATCTCCCGACGGTCACCTTTTGCATGCGTTCCGGCAGGATAATGACACAGATTTGTAAACAAACCGTAGTCATCAGCATTGTAAGTAACGAGGACTGAACCGTCCTTTGTTGCTCCTTTTGTCGCAATGAAGTTCGTACATGCACTGGCATACGACATCAATGACAGGAAAAACAGTGTGATAAATGTTTTCTTCATAATCTTGATTTTAACGTTAATACTTTATCTTTGTTACAAATTCTCGACGATTGTCACGGTTGTCTACGGCTGAAACCTTCAGTGTTCGCTCCTTACCAGTGCGCTGAACAGGTGTCTCAGTGAGGTCGCAGAAGAATACTTCCTTGTTCTTTCCGAACTCAAGAAGAATAAATTCTCCATCTACAGAAGCCTGATAAGCTTTCAATCCACTGCCCGAATCAGTTATTTTAAAGAACAGATGGCGTGGATCAAGGTTCATCTTTGTAATCAAAGGTGCCGTCTCATCAGATGTAAGGAAGTAGATATCTGACAGTTCACGGAAGCGTCCTTTGACCCAACCATTGGTATAAATGCCGCCACAATAGGCTGACGGACCACCTCCTGCAGCACTATTTCGTGCTGCAATGTAAAGCTTTCCGGGATTACGGATACCATCTTTTGCCTTGATGTTTATCTCTGCATAATTGAACAAAGGATAGGGAGCTTTCGAGAAACTATAGCCCATAGAGAGCGCATTGCCCATTGGAACAGTACGCATCAGCAACCATCCGTCCTTAGCAAGAAGCCCTTTCTGAATGTTCAATCGCACACCATCAGCATTGATACGATTATCTTTCTTACAATAAAGAGGAACTCCTCCCTCTGGTTTTGCCACAGATGGTATTGCTTGTGGCTCACCATGGACCGTGAATTCCTTCACTGTCTGATTGCCAAAGGCATCACTAACCACATAACGAAGGTGATAATCACGTTGCTGATTGAAGTTAATGATACCTCTGTCAGCACCAGCCCGAAGGATGGGAAGCGTGTTTCCAGGTTCAATGAATGACTTCATAAACCATATTTTCGTATGAAGAAAATGGTCATAGTCGCCCCATGAGTTCACCATACGGTTACAACTGACAGGGATATTGTTCACATCTGAAGCAAAAACGAGCTTTCCGTCGCAGTAAAGGTGGGTGTAACGCACACCATAATTATTATAAACAGAATCCATATGGTCATTGGCTCTTATGCCAAAGCCCACCTTTCCCCATGCTTGGAACCGTCCCTTATCAAACGTAAAGATACGAGAATCAGGGGAATGTTGGAACACTCCCTCCCCAGGTTGTGGGTAAGACTTAAAAGAATAGACTGCTGGTGCTGTCTTATCCTTGATAAAAGACTTGAGAAAATTGAGTGGATCACAAAGATTATTGCTCTTTGTTTTGTGCATTTCTAAGTGGATATGTGGTCCTTTGGATGCTCCGGTATTACCACTTAAGGCTATAAACTGCCCCTTCGCAACAGGGAATTCACCCGGTCGGAAGTGTATTTCGGCTGCAAACTGATGATGTGCATACTGCCATTTCTTCACAGCTGCTTCTATCTGTGGTGCGAAACGATTCAAGTGAAAGTAATAACTGGTATAGCCATTGGGGTGTGTTACCATCAAAGCATGCCCATAACCGAACTTCTCAACGATAGCTCCTGAAACATAACCATCTGCAATTGAATAGACACCGAGGTTCACCTCACGCTCCGTTTTCACGTCTATTCCACCGTGAAAATGGTTCGGACGAGGTTCACCAAAGTTACCTGCAAGCTGTACAGGGACATGGACTGGAGAGCCAAAAGACAATGCTGATAAAAGAAAACCTAAGAAAAAATTCATTAACTTATTATCAAACTCACTATTATATCATTTATATTAGAGATGTGCATGGCATAGATAATACTCTGTCAGGTAGTCTTCAAAGTTCTATACCAAAGGATTTCCATCCATATAAGCACGTCGTTTACCTTCAGAATCAGGCTTTACGACAATCGTGCCGACGTACCATTCCGTCATAGGAAGCTCTTCTTTCAGGGGCATTATAGAACTAACAACACCATTCTCTATCGTCACAACTCCTTGTTCTGTCCACCCTTCAGGAGCAAGAACAACGTTAGCAGCAATCCTCCTCATCGTCATGGATGGTTTGGAATACCCCTCTCACGCATGGCATCCGATGGTGTTCTCGTTGGTGGAGCAGCATCTGGAGTAGGTGGTGCAGGCGTCGGAGTGACTGGTGCTCCACCTATCGTACGAATTGGATCTTGGTTATTCACAGAGTCATTGGGCGTTGTTAACTCCCCTTTACGTACATGCATACGCACAAGATGGATGTTCCTCAATATCAAAAGCTTGAAGGTTGTGGTGGGTTGTTGACCCTTCAGCATCAGGAAATAGCCCCGAATGTGTTTTATTCGGAGAGAGTCACCACTGTCAATGGTCAGTGTCTGATGTGAATCCGACGATATCTGTTGATATTGAGTATTGATACTATCATTCGCATAGGTGACAGATAGCACAACAACAGCATTGCGCATCCCCTCCTGAACAATAAACTGTGAATCGAAACTGAGCACAAGACGGTCGCCTTTATGATAAGCTGTATCCGCCTTTATGTCGAAGACTTCACGGTCAACTGGGGCATAAGGCGATAAGATCAGAGTACGATTACCACGCCAAACATCCGTTGTATCACCTTTAGAGGTTATATCTCCGTATTGAGAAAGCTCACTTTCAGACGCTCCTTGTGCCCTAGCCTCATTCTCAAGACGCTTTGCAAGGTCCTCATAGATGTCATGTAACTTATCAGTATGCCGCATATAATAAAGGAGAGAGGCATCAAACTTCTCTTCAGACACGTCATACTTCTTCATTACTGCTAACTTAAAAGCCTTCTGTCTGACGTCAGAAAAGCCTGTCTGATTGACCATTGCCATCGACAAATGGTAGTCATAAAGCATGTCTTCCATCTCAGATGGCTGAATAATATCTGATGGGATAGATGGTTTACAGCCAACAAATAACATTAAAACTGTAAACAGACAGCTAAGAGTAATGAACTTTATGCAGTTACTTTTCATTTGTTTTCTCAATCAACCTTTGCCTCTTTAACGGGTGTCCAACCATTAAAATCCTTGCGGAAAGCAAGTAATATGGCAAATACACCTACTGAAATACAAGAGTCAGCGAAGTTAAATACAGGTGAAAAGAATATGAACGACTCTCCACCCCATAATGGAAACCAATCGGGAAAGGTACCATGAAACAGTGGAAAATAGAACATATCAACAACCTTTCCCATCATCATAGGAGCATAACCTTCGCCCCATGAGACCAATGTAGAGGGTGTTGCACCCGGTAAATAATAAGGTGTCGATGCCGTAAAGATCTGACCGTAAATCAAGGAATCAAAGATATTACCAGCAGCACCAGCACATATCATTGACAAAACAATGATATATCCCATACGCGCTCCACGTTTGATACGGTCGGATATATACCATATAAGGAAGCCAACGGCAACAATTCGGAAGATACTCAAGAAGAGTTTACTCCCGAGTTCCATTCCCCATGCCATTCCATTGTTCTCTACAAACTCTATCTGAAACCAATCAAAGACATGGATTGCCTCCCCTAAATTCATGTGAAGCTTGACAGTCACCTTGATGATCTGGTCTATAATCAACAGCAGAACAATCAATGATGCGGCTGTCAAGCTCTTCTTTTTATTGCTATACATTAATGGTTTTTGTTTGCTTCTTTGGATGCAACACTTAGTGTTGCATGTGGAACGATGCGCAGACGCTCCTTTGGAATGAGCTCACCTGTGATGCGATCGATACCATATGTCTTGTTATTGATGCGCACAAGAGCTGCCTGCAATGCCTGAATAAACTTCTGTTGACGTTGTGCCATTTGGACTAATTCCTCCTTTGTTTGGTTAGAACTGCCCTCTTCCAACGCCTTATACGTAGGTGATGTATCGTCTACATCATTCGTATTCTTGTTCATCAGAACCTTCATTGTCTCCTCATAATCCGACTTAGCTACGGCTAATTTATCATTTACTATCGAGCGAAACTCCTCGAGTTCCTCATCGGTATAACGCTTTTTTGCTTCCATAAGTTAAATTGAATTAGGTTATTTAAAGTTTTTATAGCTCTTATGTAAAGAGGGGATCGACTCTTGTTAAGAGTCAATCTCCCTATTCTTATTTATATTTATATCTTCTTTATCTCGATATGAAGCTTGAATTCATCGAACTCAACCTCAGCTCCAGCATTCTCAGCAAGCGTGATTTCATCTGCAAGAACTTGTGTCTTAATCAGTTCACCGAATGATTCTACTGCATCTTGAGCCTCCTTACGTGGTTCGATAGTTACCGAAATACGGTCCGTTATCTCCAAACCTGTCTCCTTACGGAGGTTCTGTATACGGTTAATAAGCTCACGTGCCATACCTTCACGGCGTAGCTCATCCGTCAGTTCCACCTCAAGTGCAACCGTTAAGTTACCTTCGTTGCTTACCAACCAGCCTGGAATATCTTCTGAAATGATGTCTACATCAGCTACTTCAACAGTGATTGGCTGACCATCAAGCTCGAAGTTGAATACTCCAGAAGTCTCTAATGCTGCAATTTCATCCTGTGTCAGAGCATCCATACGTGCTGCAACCTGCTTCATGAGTTTACCAAACTTCTTACCCATGACGCGGAAATTACACTTCACCTTCTTCACTAAGAGACCTTGACCTTCAACAAATGTAAGGTCTTTAACGTTCACTTCGTGTTTGATAAGGTCGGATACAGCTTCTATATGCTTCTTTTGTGTAGCATCAACTGCAGGAATCATGATCTGAGCTAATGGCTGGCGAACCTTGATATTCACCTTACGACGGAGTGCAAGTACCATAGACGTGATGCGTTGTGCCATATCCATGCGTGCTTCAAGGTCGCTATCGATAACTGATTCATCAGCTATTGGCCAACGATCAAGGTGAATACTCTCCTTCGAACCACCCAGATCCTGATACAACTGGTCAGCATAGAAAGGTGCAAACGGTGCCAACAGGCGTGCAACAGTCATCAGACAGGTATACAATGTGTCGTAAGCACTCTTCTTATCAGCGCTCATCTCCTTACCCCAGAAGCGTTTACGGTTCAGACGAACATACCAGTTACTGAGGTCATTATTAACGAAAGCATCAATAAGACGTCCTGCACGTGTTGGGTCAAAGTCCTCTAATTCAGCTGTAACACCCTTGATAAGAGAGTTGAGTTTAGAGATGATCCAGCGGTCAATCTCGGGTGCATCAGCCTTAATAGGTTCACATTTAGCTGCATCGTAACCATCAACATTGGCATAAAGTGCGAAGAAGCTATACGTATTATATAATGTACCGAAGAACTTACGACGACATTCATCAACCCCTTCTGGGTCGAACTTCAAGTTATCCCATGGCTCACTGTTCGTCATCATATAGAAACGTACAGGATCAGCACCGTACTTATGCAGCATCTCAAATGGGTCTGTAACATTGCCGACGTGCTTACTCATCTTGTTACCCTTGGCATCCAGCACAAGACCAGATGATATAACGTTCTTGAAAGCAACGGAGTCGAACACCATTGTAGCAATGGCATGGAGTGTAAAGAACCAACCACGTGTCTGGTCAACACCTTCATTGATGAAGTCAGCAGGGAAGAATGCTGGTGGAACAGCTACCCCTTTATAGGAAGAATGTACGAGCTGATCACGATATTCAGCTTCTGTCAGCCCCGTCTTCTTCAGTCCTTCAGCATTGATTTCACCCTCAAATGGATAGTGAAGCTGTGCATATGGCATAGAACCACTATCAAACCACACGTCGATAAGGTCGGCTTCACGATGCATTGGCTTACCTTCTTCGTTTACAAGGACGATATCATCAACGTAAGGACGGTGCAAATCAATCTTGTCATAGTTCTCCTGACTGAAGTCGCCAACCACGAAACCAGCTTCCTTCAGTGGGTTCTTATCCATCACACCAGCAGCAACAGCCTTCTCAATCTCTGCATAGAGCTCCTCTACAGAACCAATACATTTCTCACCACGGTTCTCATCTCGCCATATAGGCAATGGTGTTCCCCAGAAGCGTGAACGGCTAAGATTCCAGTCATTAAGGTTCTCAAGCCAGTTTCCAAAGCGTCCTGTACCTGTTGATTCAGGCTGCCAACGAATCGTTTTATTGAGTTCAACCATCCGTTCCTTCTTCTCTGTATCCTTGATAAACCAACTATCGAGTGGATAATAGAGTATAGGCTTGTCCGTACGCCAACAGTGTGGATAGTTATGTACGTGCTTCTGAATGTTGAAAGCAGAACCTTCCTGCTTCATTTCCATACAGATGATGATGTTCAGGTCCTCTGCTTTCTCTGAAGCTTTCTTATCCCATACACCATCAGGGTTGAACTTTGGATCATAAGAATTCTTCACATAGTCACCTGCATGATGACCATAAGCCTTCTCATCAACACACGCCTTGACGAAATTCTTGTCGAGTTCGTCTATTGGATAGTACTTACCTTGCAGGTCAACCATCGGACGTGTTTCGCCTTTCTTTGATATAAGATAGAGTGCAGGGATGTTAGCATCCTTGGCAACCTTGGCATCATCGGCACCAAACGTTGGTGCAATGTGCACGATACCCGTACCATCTTCAGTCGTTACATAGTCACCAAGGATGATACGGAAGGCTTCGCTCTCCATCTCAACGAACTTATCACGTCCGTCTTCACCTGTGAATACTTTCTCTGGATGAGCCTGTGCATAGTCATTTACAAACTTTGGAGCAAACTCTCCAGCCTTTTCAACAGGCTTAATCCAAGGCATGAGCTGCTGATAATGCAGTCCTTCAAGCTCTGTACCCATCACTTTGCCTACGACACGATAGGGAACATACTTATCACCACGCTCATAAGCAGGCAGCTCACCACCGTCTGTTATCTCACCTTCTGGCTTCAGATAGGCTGAAACGCGGCTTGAAGCGATAACGATAGTCAGTTTCTCAGCATCATAAGGGTTATATGTCTCAACAACATCATACTCAATCTTCGGACCGACACACAATGCTACGTTTGAAGGAAGAGTCCAAGGTGTTGTGGTCCATGCCACGAAACAAGGCTTACCCCATGTCTCCTTAGGCAACTTTGCCTTCTCTGCCAGCGTCTTCCAGTCGGCAGATGGGATAGCAAACTGTGCTGTTACGGTTGTATCCTTCACATCACGATAGCAGCCAGGCTGGTTCAATTCATGGCTTGACAGTCCTGTTCCAGCACCTGGAGAGTAAGGTTGAATGGTGTACCCTTTGTAAAGCATCCCCTTATTATAGAGCTGTTTCAAGAGCCACCACAGTGTTTCAATGTACTTATTATCGTAAGTAATGTATGGGTGCTCCATGTCTACGAAGTAACCCATCTCCTCTGTCAACTGTTTCCACTCTGCAGTGAACTTCATTACGTTCTCTCTGCACTTGTGATTGTAGTCCTCTGTGGAGATATACTTATCTGAATTATGGTTATCGATATCCTTCTTTGTGATACCCAACTCCTTCTCTACGCCCAGTTCGACAGGCAATCCGTGCGTATCCCAACCCGCCTTACGGTGAACCTGGAATCCTTGCATGGTCTTGTAGCGGTTGAAAGTATCTTTAATAGAGCGTGCCAGAACGTGGTGAATACCAGGGTGTCCGTTGGCAGAAGGAGGTCCTTCAAAGAAGATGAACTGTGGTTCACCCTCTCGCTCGTCAATACTCTTGTGGAAGATGTCATTCTTCTCCCACTCTTTCAACACTTCTTGATTTGTGCTTACAAGGTCAAGTCCCTTGTGTTCGGCGAATTTCTTAGCCATTTTTCTATCTTATTTTGCTGATTTTCTAAATGTATGCAAAGATACAAATAACTACTGAAACTACCAAACTTTTTGGTTGTATGAAAGATAAAGGCGCCCGTTTAAGATAATGTAACATAGTAGGGTGAAAATAGATATATGACCAATTACTATTTATTTACATCAAATATTTAAAATAATGGTAAGCCTTAGAACTTTCAAAAAGAAGTTGTTACCAATAATATCTGATGTTATGAGAAAAGAAAAACCGTATCTCTTGAAATAAGATACGGCGATAAGTCTATAGTGAAATACTTTATTATAATTACAATTTTATATATAAACAAAGATTATACATTCAAAGGATTACGCATCCTTTGGGGTTTCATCATATCGAAGTAGATAATCTTTCAATCTATCTGCCTGCTGCTTTGTTATCTTTAAAAACATGATATGTTTTTTTAAAGTAGCCATATCATATTCATCAATGATTCTACCTATTGACACGTTTAAGAACATAGAAGGTAATGAACTTACTCCTTCCATATTTGCAACAACCTTCTCATCAGATGCAATTGCACCTACAATAGTGTTGTAAAAAGTGTTTCCAGCCTCTGGCAAACTATTATGTGAAGCTAAAACTTCTTTCATATTCACTGTACACATAATCGTCTTGATTTAATTAAAACATCTAAAACTCAAACGAATCAAGTATTTCCACATCATCCATTTGGGAAATATCAACTTCAAAATATAACAGAGTTCCAGGGAAATCAAAGTCAATATCATAAACTTTTTTATTCCCTTGCATATCATATTTATCCTTTTTCTTATATAAAAGGAGAGCACGACCACTGCATAGTCTAGAGGAATCTGTACTTGATAAGATATTATCTAACCCCTTTCCCTTATTCCATCTTTCTGATTTAACTGTGAAATTGTTCTCAATTGCTTTCAGTAAGGCTTGCTTATCATCTATAATCGAAGGAAGATACTTCTTTACTGATCGGACAATCCCAATCCCGAAATCTGATATTGCTGCGTATAATACATGCGTATCTTTATCATAAAAAATCAAAGAAAAAGCATTATTACCCGCCGAAGCATGGTCAAATACATTATAGAAAGCTTCTTTCAAACTTAAGCTAATGGCACTTAAATCCTTATTTCTGAAGTAATTGTTTTTTAAATATTCTTCAACTCGCGCTGCAAAAGGTTCTTTCTCTCCATCAACAATCCGCCATAAATTAAAAATATGAGAGGAATCTGCCGTATCAACATGATTCTTTTGCCCTGACCAATAATCTCGGAAGCGTAGTTCATTATAAATATACTCAGCTACAGATGGATTGTTCCAAACCAAATTAGCCTGCCAATTATGATCTGAAAGAAATTGTATAAGGCACGCTAAAGTAACCAAATGCATTGGCATCAAGTCCTTAACCGCTATATCAGTACCAAAGGAAATGAAGACTTGGATACCATTCCCTTGGGAATTGTACCTCTGATAAGAGTCAACTATCAGCTTTAACCATTTTGGCTTATCAGGTGTTGCGAAAAAGATGTTGTTTTCTTGCGGCATAAGAATGCATTTTTGCAAAGATAACAATAATACCTTAATTACACAACACTTTAATTTAAATACCTCCTTTAACTATATAAATAATCTAAATTTGCGGTAATCTTAAAGTTGATTAGCTGACTTTCTCTACAGCTTCCATAGCTGCTAAGCACTTAGGACAGAGTCCTTTATAATAAAGCTGGGTGTCATCAATTCGGAAACCTTCGCCAATTTTGCCTGTGTACTTCGGCATTTCCATTGCTTCAAAGTCATAAACCTTCTCACATCTCTTGCAAAAGAAGTGAGCATGAGGCTCTGTCACACCATCGTAACATACGCGATGATCATCAATGGTTATCATTGATACGGCATGATATTCGGACAACATGCGCAACGTGTTATAAACAGTTGTACGGCTTACTGTCGGCAACTGTTTCTTCAATGCAAGGAACACATCCTCCACTGTTGGGTGGGTATGATGCGTCAAGAGATACTTCATAATGGCTACTCGCTGTATTGAAGGGCGAATACCTAACTCTATAAGTCTGTTATATGCAGAATCCACACTTTATTCTTTTAAGTTTCTAAAAAACGATACACGTGATTTTACCTTGTTAATATACGATTTCTAAGGACAGTGGCACGTTATTATTGGATGCAAAGATACAAAAAAGTAATGACAGATGGATATATACAATTGAAAAAAATACAAAATAATAGAATTTACTTGACGCTTTGTCACATACAGATTGCATATATAGCTCTATATGAAAGCAACATACATGGCTATCAACAAAGCATTTTACATAACGAAAAGCAGTATTTAACGGATTAACATCTGGCAGAATACATAAGATAAAAAATCTGCGGTTAAAGTGCCATCTACATCTACTTAATCATGATTGGATAGGCACTTTTTGTAAGAACAAATTACATTCGGTTTTTAAACAAGGCTCTTTTGAATTCTAAAAGGGCGTCTTTTGCATGGTAAAAGATGCCCTTTTGACGTGTAAAAGGTGCCCTTTTGCAACGTAAAAGACGCCCTTTTAGAACGTGATTCGCAACTTATTGATGCTCTGATGGTTACAAAGACGTTTTTAGAGTCCTTTCTTCTGAAATCTACTTTATGCTCTATAAGTTTTTGTAAGGTTATTTCTTTAACAGCAATTGACTGACAAAGAAAGAACGAAACACACTTTATGAACACGAAAAAAGGGCCGTATCAACAGTTAAAACCATTGATACGGCCCTTATAATATAGGTTATAAACCTCCCGAAAAGAGGATTAATTGTTTACTGTACCACCAACAATATCGAGCAATTCCGATGTGATGGCTGCCTGACGAGACTTGTTGTACTGAAGACTTAGCTCTTTAAGCAACTCATCAGCATTGTCCGTTGCAGTCTGCATTGCCACCATTCGTGCTGCATGCTCAGAGGCATTGCTATCAAGAAGTGCCGTATAAACCATCAGATGGAGCAACTTTGGGACAAGCGTTTGTAAGACAGTATGCAAGTCTGGCTCAACAATGAAGTCATCATTCAGCGGTGTAACAGTGCTAGAATCATTCTTCTTCTGCGCCGTCATGCCCTTCTTCTTCATATATTCCTGTGCCTCCTTGCTCGTAAGAGTTGAAGTAAGATCGCGTTCTTTGTCTGCATTCAGCTCTTCAGTGAGGTCAATAGGAAGGAAGACCTTACGTGTAAGAATCTGACTACCAGCACTCTTGAAGTGATGATAAATCATCTCTACTTTGTCAAACTCACCCTTAAGCCACTTCTGCCCCACCTCTTTGGCAATCTCCCGGCAATCTTCTGCATTAGGTTTCTCAGCCAATTCAGGATAAGGACAGACACAGGTAAGACCACGTTTCTTGGCTGCTTCTGCTACTTTACGCCCTATAGGATAGATAACTATATCCTCATTGGTCAGTCCTTTAGAATGATATTCATCCACAACCTGCATCAAAAGCTTGATGACATTGGCATTAAATCCACCGCAAAGAGAACTGCTGGAGGAGAAAACGAGCAATGCAACACGCTTAACAGGTCGTTGTACGTCGAACTGAGTATCAGTGTTTGGCGTAGAAACGAGGAACGTTTTCAGTATATGCTCGAGCATTGCTTCGTACGGAAGCATGTTCTCTATGGCATTCTGGGCATGGTGCAACTTACTCGATGCAACCATCTTCATCGCACTTGTTATCTTACGAGTGCTCTGAACACTTGCCATACGAGTCTTGATTTCCTTTAAAGATGCCATTCTCTATACCTTTTATTTATATTGTCCGTCAATATTTGCAATGACTTCTTCAATGACTTTGATTGAATTGTCTGACAGATTACCTGCTGCAAGGTCGTTAAGTACATCAGCATGGGTTGAACGCATGCTCTCAAGGAACTGATCCTGACACTGGCGAACCTTATCAACTGGAACGTCACGCAGCAAGCCATGCACACCACAATAGAGGATTGCAATCTGCTCACCTACTGGCATTGGACTGTATTGTGGCTGGATAAGCAACTGAGTATTCTTACGTCCACGGTCAAGAGTCATCTCTGTGACCTTGTCCATGTCGGAAGAGAACTTAGAGAAAGCTTCCAACTCACGGTACTGTGCCATGTCAATCTTCAACGTTCCGGCAACCTTCTTCATACTCTTTACCTGTGCCGAACCACCTACACGGGATACAGATATACCCACATTGATAGCTGGACGGAAGCCTTGATTGAAGAGATTGGTCTCCAAATAGATCTGTCCGTCGGTAATAGAGATAACATTCGTTGGGATATAAGCTGATACGTCACCAGCCTGTGTCTCAATGATTGGCAGAGCCGTTAGCGATCCACCACCCTTTACATGACCCTTCATACACTCTGGAAGGTCGTTCATCTTCTCTGCAATCTCCTGCTGATTATTGATACGTGCAGCACGTTCCAACAGACGAGAGTGGAGATAGAAGACGTCACCAGGGTATGCTTCACGACCTGATGGACGACGAAGAATCAATGAAACTTCACGGTATGCAACCGCTTGTTTTGACAAATCATCATATACAACGAGGGCTGATAGACCTCTATCGCGGAAGTATTCACCGATAGCAGCACCTGCAAATGGAGCATAATACTGCATAGCAGCTGGATCAGCAGCCGTTGCACTGACAATAATAGTATAAGGTAATGCACCGCGTTCCTTTAGGTTTTGAACCAGAGTTGCTACTGTTGAAGCCTTTTGACCAATGGCAACATAGATGCAATAAACAGGATTACCCTCTTCATAGAAACGCTTCTGGTTGAGAATAGTGTCAACGGCAATGGCCGTTTTACCCGTCTGGCGGTCACCAATGATAAGCTCACGCTGACCTCTACCAATAGGAATCATTGAGTCAACAGCCTTCAAACCAGTCTGCAGAGGCTCCTTCACGGGCTGACGATAGATAACGCCTGGAGCCTTACGGTCCAATGGCATCTCGAAAGAATCAGTCAAATCAATATCGCCTTTACCATCTATAGCCTCGCCAAGTGGATTCACTACACGTCCCAAGAAGTTATCATTGACACGGATAGAAGCAATACGGTGAGTGCGCTTCACGCTCTCTCCCTCCTTAATGCCCACCGTTGGACCAAGGAGAATACAACCAACATTGTCTTCTTCCAAGTTCATGGCAATCGCCATGGTGCCATTTTCAAATTCAAGCAACTCATTGGCTTCAGCATTACGAAGTCCATAGACACGTGCAACACCATCACCGACAGTGAGAACTGTGCCGACTTCATCAAACTTTTCCTCTGAGTTGATGCCTTGAAGCTCCTTTACGAGAATCTCAGACACCTCACTTGGTTTAATTTTATCTGACATGTTATTACTTATTTACTTTTTTAATTGTGTGAGGATAGCATTCAATTCACTCTTAACACTGGCATCCATCCTGTATGTATCATACTCAAGTATGAAGCCACCAATGAGTGATGGATCGGTTTCTGTGATGAATTCAACTGTACCATGTGCTCTGTCTTGCACCAAAGCCTTCATCTTGTCTTCCATTTGGGCGGAGACAGGAGTGGCAGTGATTACCTTTCCGCTAATGATATTTTTCATTTTACGGTACAGAGTGACATAGTCATTTGCCATAAACTGCAACAAATCCTCTCTATCTTCCTTCATTACAAGAGAGAGAAAACTCCGAATTAGTTCAGGACAGTTGTCACCGCAGGCCGTTTCCAGTAGTTTACGCTTCTTCTCTTTAGAAAGCATCGGGTTCTCTATCGTCATGTGGAGTTCAGGAATCTGCAGGAAATTCTGGGCTAAAGTCTGCATAACAGCAAACACCTTATCCTCTATTCCCTGCTCACATGCCGCCTTCAAGAGTGCACGAGCATATCGAACAGATATTACACCTGTATTCATAAGCGATTATTTACTTTCCGTTCCTTTAGAAGAAGCAACTTCATCCAATAAGCTATCGATAAGCTGTGACTGCTCAGCTGAGGTAGACAGTTGCTTACGCAATATCTTTTCAGCTATCTGAACAGAGAGTTCTGCTACCTGTGACCGTATGTCACGAATGGCAGCTTGCTTCTGATTCTCAATCTCAGCCTTTGCTTCAGAAAGGATACGAGCACTCTCTTCGTGTGCTTTCTCCTGTGCCTGACCAACTATGGCATCACGTGTCTCAGACGCTTCACGTAGTATCTGCGCCTGCTTTTCACGTGCCTCCATAAGCAGCTCCTCACCTTGTTTCTGAATATTAGCAAGCCTCAAGTTGGCTTCCTCAGCCTTGGCTAAGCTCTCATCTATATACTCCTTACGCTCATTCACCATCTTGATGATAGATGGGAAGCCCCATTTCCATAAGATGAAGAAGACCACAAGGAAGACAAGAGTCATCCAAAAGAGCAAGCCAGCATCTGGCAATAATAATGACATAAGCTGCTAAATTACTTTACTTACTAAGTTGTTAAATCTCTCTTTGCGTGGTTTAGAATACGCAAAGAAGAGCAATAATTGCTGCGAAGAAGGCAACACCCTCAACCAATGCAGCTGCAATAATCATTGAAGAACGAAGGTCTCCGATCTTTTCTGGCTGGCGTGCCATTGCATCCATGGCCTGACCACCAATACGACCAATACCAAGACCTGCGCCAACGGCTGCGATACCTGCACCAATAGCGGCGCCTAACTTTGCAGTTTCTGCTGCTAATAACAATGAAGTCAACATAGTTTTCTTTCTTTTAATTTATTAATTACTTTGTTTTTAATTTCTTTTTAATCTGTATCTGCTGTAACAACGAAATGGACATACTACTCATTAACACTGAAAGAATTGTCCTTTTAGAGACTCTGTTACAACATATTTATTCTAAATCAAAGACCAAACACTTTGGACTTATGACTTATTCTTTCTCTACTTCATCAACTACGCTTTCGTTTATTACTCAGCTTCAGCCTCGTGTACACGTGCTAATGAAATGAAGACAGCACTCAACATGGTGAATACCAGTGCCTGAATGAAGCTTACAAGTATCTCAAGTAACATCATGAAGATACTCATTCCCACACTGACAACCGTCATTGACGAACTGAGTATCACACCCATTGTCGCCATGATAAAGATGATACACGTCAGAGCAAGTGCTATTGCGTGACCTGCCATCATGTTGGCAAAGAGACGGACCATCAATGCGAACGGTTTAGTAAAGATACCAAATATTTCAATTACCGGCATCAATGGCACAGGAACCTTCAACCATGCAGGTACATCAGGCCAAAAAATATCCTTCCAATAATGCTTTGTTCCGGAGAAATTCGTTACTAAGAACGTGCATATAGCAAGGAAGAATGTAATGGTAATGTTACCCGTTAAGTTACCACCACCCGGTGGGAAAGGTACTATACCCATGATGTTTGCAACGAAAATAAAGAAGAAACAAGTAAGCAAATACGGTGCATACTTATCTGATTCCTTACCCAATGTAGGCTTGATCACCTCATCATAGACATACATTACAAACATGTGCATCAATCCTGTAAAGCCTTTAGGAGCCTTATCCGTAACCTTATGTTTGCGACACCAGCTTGCTGGAATCAAAATACACAGCACAAGAAGGATTGCATCAATGAAAAGTACACACACCGACTTGGTGATTGAGAGGTCCAAAGGTCGTACTTCCGTCCCATCCGGTTGTAATTCAACAATCCTACGTTCGTAGTTACCTTTTGTAGCAATGAACAAATTCGGATTGTTTTTACAAGGACGATACCCTGCATGTGGACCTTTCTCTATTGGTTCTTCGGCAAAATCTTCAGCCCAACCAGTGTACCAACCGTCTGATGTTTTCACAATTACAGGCAGATTGATAATCACAGGCTTATCACCAATATTGGTTACATGCCACTCATAAGAGTCTTTGATGTGTCCCCACAATATACCTTGTAGGTCAACTCCACCTCCTTTGCTCTCTGACGCAGCTGCACCAGGAACCAAAAGGAAAAGCATCAGTACCATACAAAGTAAATGCTTGAGATATTTCATGCGTTAGTTTTTAATTTTATTGTTCTTTTCCAATCTCGCGAAATAGATCGTATCAAATGCCAGAAGCACAAGATAGAATATCATAAAGATAACTGCAAAGCTGATAATCTCCTGTCGATTCTTTACTACCAAGGCATAAACCAAGATGACTAAGAATGCTAACAACATGCGTAAAGCAGATGCTGCAAGATAAAATTTACCCAAAACAGCAGGAGACTGTATGGCGATTGCCTTCCAAGCTCCACCATAGATGGAAGCCGTAAGGAGTGAGAATACAGCACTAATGGTCAGCATATGAATATAAGAAGAGCGCATAACGCACTGCACGACGAGCATGCCAATGAGATAAAGTGTAGCTATCAGCCACAGACTTATCTTATAATACTTCTTATATACCTTATTATAATCCATTCAAGCTACGCCTTCTTATCTGCCAGCAACCTTTATACTTCAACGCAAAGGCTTACATCATTCTTCTTTACCTCAACGAAACCGCCAACGATATGAAGCTCCTTCTTCGTGCCTTTTACGCTATATACTACCCTACCAGCATCCAGTGTAGAGATGATTGGTGCATGGTCTGTGAGGATTTCAAACTCCCCTAATGTTCCAGGAACCAACACACTATCCACCTCACCACTGAAGATTATCTTCTCGGGAGAAACTATTTTAAGTGTCAACATAGACAATTCAACTTTTATTTCGTCAGAGAAGTGATTATGCCTTCGTTGCTTCCAAAAGTTGCTTAGCCTTCTCCTTAACGTCTTCTATCGTACCAACATTAAGGAAAGCCTGCTCAGGAAGGTCGTCAACCTCACCGTTAAGGATAGCATTAAAGCCTTTGATGGTTTCTTCGATAGGAACCATAACACCCTTAACACCCGTGAACTGCTCAGCAACAGTAAATGGTTGAGAGAGGAAACGCTGTACACGACGGGCACGGTTTACAACGAGTTTATCATCATCTGACAACTCATCCATACCCAAAATAGCAATAATATCCTGCAACTCATTATATTTCTGCAACAACTGCTTTACTCTTTGTGCACAGTCATAATGTTCCTTACCAACAATCAGTGGGTCAAGGATACGTGAAGTACTACCTAATGGGTCCACAGCTGGATAGATACCAAGCTCCGTAATCTTACGACTCAACTCGGTTGTAGCATCCAAGTGCGTAAAGGTTGTAGCTGGAGCAGGGTCAGTCAAGTCGTCAGCTGGCACATAAACAGCCTGTACTGATGTAATTGAACCATGCTTTGTAGAAGTGATTCGTTCCTGCATTGCACCCATTTCACTTGCTAAAGTTGGTTGATAACCTACGGCTGAAGGCATACGACCCAACAAGGCAGACACCTCAGAACCAGCCTGTGTGAAACGGAAGATATTATCAATGAAGAACATGATGTCAGCTGCTTCACCATTCTTACCACCATGATCGCGGAACTCCTCTGCAACAGTCAGACCAGACAATGCCACTGATGCACGTGCCCCAGGTGGCTCATTCATCTGTCCATAAACAAGTGTTGCCTGTGATTTCTGCAGTTCTTCGGAATCAACAAGTGACAAATCCCACTTTCCTTCATCCATTGCCTTACGGAACTTTTCACCATAACGGATAACACCAGATTCCAACATATCACGAATCAAGTCATTACCTTCACGTGTTCGTTCACCAACTCCAGCAAATACAGAGTAACCATTGTGTCCCTTTGCAATGTTGTTAATCAACTCCATGATAAGCACGGTCTTACCTACACCAGCACCACCAAAGAGACCAATCTTACCACCTTTCATATAAGGTTCGAGCAAGTCAATCACCTTAATACCCGTCTGTAGCATCTCCTTATGTGTAGAAAGATCCTCAAACTTCGGTGCCTCACGGTGAATAGGATAAGCTCCCTCCATCTGCAATGCAGACATACCGTCAATTGGCTGACCAATAACATTCATCATTCGACCCTTGATCTGCTCGCCGGCGGGCATGACGATAGGACTACCTGTTGGTACAACCTCTAATCCACGTTGCAAACCATCAGTGTTGTCCATAGCTACACAGCGTACAGTATCTTCACCAATCTGCTGCTGAACTTCGATAATCAAATCTTGCCCATCAGCCTTCTTTACGCGCAGGGCATCATAAATATTAGGCAAAACCTTTTCTGGATTCTCTCCCTTTGTATCGAAATAGACATCGATAACAGGACCGATGATCTGGGAGATACGCCCATTAATCTGTGACATAAATATCTTTATTATTTTTTATTATTATTTCCTATATATATAATAAGGTGACAGCCACGCTTATTTGATTCGTCATCAGATACTCAGTTCATCAAGAACCTTAATGAGTTTTCTGTCGAATGGCTTGTCCGAACGAATGGCTTCAGACAGTGGGACATAGACTACTTCGTTGTTTCTTACGCCAACCATAATATTACGCTGTCCCTGCATGATGGCTTCTACAGCTCCAACACCCGTACTACTTGCAAGGATACGGTCACGTGCTGACGGACGTCCACCACGCTGAAGGTGCCCAAGTATTGATACGCGCACATCATAATCAGGGAATTCCTTACGTACACGATCCGCATAATACATAGCTCCACACTTTGGACTCTCAGAGACAATGACAATACAGCTTCTCTTAGACTTTCTGATACCACGTTCCATGAATCGTGCTAACTGGTCTACATCCGTTGAATCCTCCGGGATAATAGCAGCTTCTGCACCACTTGCGATAGCTGAATTCTGTGCAAGGAAGCCCGCATCACGACCCATCACTTCAACAAAGAAGATTCTTTCATGGCTCTGAGCAGTATCACGAATACGGTCAACACACTCCACAATAGTATTCATCGTTGTATCATAACCAATGGTACTGTCCGTACCATAGAGGTCATTATCTATCGTACCCGGCAAACCGATACAACAGAAATCATGTTCCTGTGCGAACTTCATTGCACCTGTCAACGAACCATTACCACCAATAACCACCAAGGCATCAATACCTTCTTTTACAAGATTATCGTATGCAGTCTTACGTCCTTCAACAGTTGCAAAGGCTTTTGAGCGTGCAGTCTTGAGGATTGTACCTCCCTGACCAATGATGCCACTGACATTTTCTGTTGTGAAAGGCTTAATATCATCTGTTATCAAACCATCATATCCACGATAAACAGCCTTTATTTCAAAGCCATTGTAAATACCAGCTCTGGTCACTGCACGTATAGCAGCATTCATTCCTGGTGCATCACCGCCTGATGTCAGAATACCTATTGTCTTTATCTTTGCCATTTCCGTACTCTTTATCCTTTTAAATAAATCTTGCACAAAGATAAGAAATAAATGACATATAAACAACACTGATTACAAAAACTTAAGAATAAGTCCCAAAATAAACGTTGTATCTATGGTAAAATAGGGCTTCTTCTCATAGAAAAATCTTTGTAAAATACTTCTCTATCCTTCCAGCTTACTTACCTTTTAATGATGATTAAGCAACAAACTCTCATCAGGACAAGCCATCATCTACACATAAATTCAGCTTTCATACGTGACAGCATCATAGATACTACACTTCTGGATAGAAGGGTAAACAGAGAAGTGTGATGTGCATTATACTTGCAAACACTGCCCATATTATTACTATAAAACCCCTAATTTAGTTTTAATTATAGTTGCTATCACTTTTAACACTTCGTGTATTCAGTTTATTATCAGATGTTTAAAAGCAAATAAGGCATGACAGAAGTGACAGTAAAACTGAAAAATGAGTTTTTATCTGCCCTCACTACTGTCAAAGATAAGCATACTTATCGCAGCTTATATCCATTGACCATTTGGCAGACAGAAGAAAAGCAAGTGCTATAAAACCACTTAGGATATTCTCTTAAAAAAGGTAATGACATCTTCTTCTCATCAGAAACTAACTCTCTATGTCCAACACCTGGTGGAAACTATGGCTGAGTCACCCTTCCTCTAACAACAAAGTTACTTCAAAACAGCAGGATTTTACAATGTGTTAGCCCTCCCGAACAATTGGTGTTTACCATCAGCTCCACTGGTGCGGGGCATCAACACCATTGGTGCGGGGCTGCAGCACATAAGTAAAAGACCGTAAAACATACCGTACTTTATCGACATGACATAATAAAAAGAGTAATCTTTCAGAATAAAAAGAGTAATCTTTCAAAACTAAGAAAACACCCTTTCAGAATAAGAAGAGCACTTTTTAAAAATAAAGAAGACACCCTTTCAGAATAAAAAGAGCAACCCTTCAAGAATAAAGAAAGCACCCTTCAAGAATAAAGAAAGCACCCTTTAGAATATAAAAGAGTAATCCTTCAGAATAAAGATGAGCAACTTTTAGAATAAGAAAAAGCAATCTTCAGAATATAAAAGAGCATGCATTATTGTGTCAAAGAGAACAAGCTCAACAACACAGAGCTATTTTGTACCGTACAAATATGGGGTATAAGCATTGAGATCAAGGATAATCAAAGACCCGAAATAAGTCTTAAACCTTTTGTTCTATATTCTTATTGAAACATCCTCTTAGCCAGAAATATAACTCTTCTTGCATACAAAACAACTTCCATGAGCATCTAAAGGGTATATAACCGAACTTCCGACGAATATTATTGTCCAATAAACGTATGTCTATCGACTGCCAAACATGCTTAATGACCTCCTTTCCATACAGTCTATCAGCCATAGAAAGTTCCTCACGATGCAGGTAATAGAAGAAATAAAGCCCCACAAGATTCAGCCAACGCACGTTCTCATAACGACGAATCACATCAGATGATGCACCAATATTTATGAGTTGATTACGCAAAAGCTCCTTAGCAAGAAGGGAATCAAAGCGTCTTACACTCGCACGATGCGTCACCGAATCCCCATGCTGACGGTAAAAATACGTACCATCACACTGCTTCACTATTCTGGAACGCAAATAATGAATGTGTGTTACATTCTCATCGCTGTATGCTTTTAGCGTCTCATCATAAGGAAACAACTGATGAAGCTCGCGCCGAACGGCATAAACACCATGTATTTTCCATGTCAGACTCTCCTTGAAAGCCTCTTCTCCCGTCAGCGTTTCAAAGGGTTTCATCTTGTATTCCTGCTCTCTTCCGTCCGTAAAATGCAAGACAACACGAAACAGAACCGTGTCAACACCGTCCTCAAAGGTATCATAAACCTTCTCCAAGGTATCCGTTGCAAGCCAATCATCACTGTCAACAAAACAGACATACTCACCCGTTGCCTGGCGAAGTGCCACGTTTCGTGCATGCGCAAGTCCTGTATTCTCCTTCAAGAAAGTAGGTTTAACACGCTGATCCCGTTCTGCATACTGCCGAAGGATAGCTGGAGAGGCATCAGTCGACCCATCATCAACGCACAAAACTTCAATATCCGCCATCGTCTGTGCCAACAAAGAATCCAAACACTGTGGCAGATAATCAGCCGTATTGTAGACTGCAACGAGTACACTAACCTTTGTCATGACCGAGAAAACTTGTTGCTTATTTTACTAACCAGAGTGTTCCACAAACCAGTCTTCGACTTTATGACACGCAAAGAGACCACAGAACTGGCGCAACACAGTACACTTGCAACACCCCATCTTATCCATTGCACATCAGAACGTACACAAAAGAAGACAAGGATACCCAATGTTAGCTGCAGGAAAGCATAGAACAGAACCACCGTCGACATGCGATAAGCATAATGATGATGGGCATAGACATAAACAAGGACGAAGTGTAAGAATCCCGTCAGTGCTATTCCAACACCTGCACCGAGTATTCCCCACTGTCGAAAGCCGATGATGACCAAGACAACAAGGACTACATCATAAGCTGATTCCAACAACAAATAAGAACGGGAGTCGCCCTTTGCCAATGGGATATACTCTACAGGAAGGCGCACCGCACGCATATACATGGCGAGGGTGAGCACCTGTGCCATGCCAAGGGCAGGCAGAAACTTATTTGAATAAAGGGAAAGTATCAGCTGGGGAAGAAACAACAGGAAGAAAGAAAGCAATGGCGAGATAAGAAGAAGCGTTACTTCTACTTGTCTATTAACAGTTTGGTTAAAGGTAAACTTTAAGTTATTAACACCTGAAAGACGTGGGAAATAATCGGTTTCCATAGCCGAAAAGACCATTCCTGCATAGACCATCGTCATCATATAAGCGGAGTTATAGAAGCCAACAGCCTCTATGTCGGCAACATTATTGAGGTAACTACGAATCAGAAGGTCGGCTCCCGACCCCAAGATTCCTGCTATCACAAATGCCGTTCCCAACCGAATCATTCCCCAACCCTTGCTCAAGACAGTCCAACGGAGCGATACACGAAGTGGATAAAGACGATAAGAGACAAGGATTGTCAGTATCATCTGTACCAAAGCAACCAATATCAGCGATGGAACAATGGCTGCATTGCGGAAGAAATAGTAAAGAGGAACCGTCAGAACAAGTGCAAAGAGAACGTTCAACACAGATATTACAGCCAAGGAACGTAGCTTTCTGACAGCTTTAAGGATAGCAAGTTCACCGCCAGAGAGCGCCGTTAGCGCAACAACGGGCGCCAAAAGAATAAAATGTAACGTGTGTCCGTTCCACGAAAAGGTGTATTTACTAAGCAAAGGACTTAGTATTATACAAACAAAAAAGCCCAATAAGGCAGTCAACAGACTCCATGAACGAACGAGGGTGATACCTTCTTTCAGTTTTTCTTCATCCTTTCGGTCATAATCTTCTGATATATTGCGCACTGCACTCATAGAAAGACCGAAGTTAGTGGAGTCACTTATGAAGCGAACAGTGGTGTTAAACAAAGAGATAAGACCAACACCCTGTGGTCCTAACAGCACTGCCACCAGTTTGTTCCGTACGATACCAATCAGCACGTTAAGCCCTTGTACACCACCAAAGAGGCCCGTGTACTTCAAAATATGTAGATATCCGCCTGTCTTAGGACTATTTTTCATTATTTCATCTAACGCATATAAAAGTTTTTTATTATATTTGCAAGAAATATATATGTATGCTTTTATCCATCATCATACCCATTTATAACGTTGAGGACACGCTCAGACGATGTCTGATGAGCGTCCTTTCACAGGTTGATGACACGATGGAAGTGGTGCTCATTGACGATGGTTCGACGGATTCTTCTGCACTTATTGCTGAAGAAATGATACAAAACAGGACAGACTGCACGCTCATTCACCAAGCAAACGGTGGACTTTCAGCAGCAAGGAATGCCGGTATAGAGCTTGCAAAGGGTGAGTTTATAACCTTTATTGACTCTGATGACTTTGTTGCTGACGGTACTTACAAGGACTTGGTGGCTGTGCTTACTGCCCACCCCACCTATGATATCCTTGAATATCCTGCGCTGGTGCATTACGGAAGCAAGTCGAAGGAGCACCTGTTGACCTTCCCTGATGCCGTAATCAATGATATTCGGGACTACTGGTTGGCTGGAGGTCATCGCCATACATACGCTTGCAACAAGGTTTTCCGGCGTGAGCTGTTCAACGAAATACGCTTTCCTGTGGGCAAAGTGTTCGAAGATACGTTCACTTACCCCTACCTTCTGCAGCGTGCAAAGACTGTAGCAACTACCTCAAAGGGACTCTATTACTACTGTCAGAACGACAAAGGCATCACGGCAAGAGCCAAAGGGAAGGAACTAAACAACCTTCTTGAGGCGCATCTCACGCACCTTCATCTGTGGGGAGAGCTGACTCCAGCCTACTATCAGGCATTGGTCAACATACAGATGGATGTCTATGAAGCCACACATGCCGACCCCATCCTCCCTCTTCTACCCTATAAAGGAACATTAAAACTCTCTATTCTCCACTTAATAGGATTAAAACGCTTATGTCAACTCAACCAATTTATACACAGGATGATGAGAAGAAACCACTCGTAAGTTTCATCATCACGTATTATAACGAGTCTGTTGACATGCTGAAAGAGTGTGTCAACAGCATCCTATCACTAAGTCTTAATGCAGCAGAAAGGCAGATCATCGTCGTTGATGATGGCTCTGACGTGTCTCCAATAGACCTTCTCATTGAGCTTTCTTCGGACATTATCTATGTCAGGCAGCCCAATCTGGGACTCAGTCGGGCACGTAACAGGGGAATAGGCATAGCGGAAGGTAGCTTCATACAGTTCGTTGACGCTGATGATTACCTGTTGACAAACACCTATGAGCAATGCCTTGACATCATCAGATACAAAGAAACAGACATGGTTCTCTTCCAGTCTACTGGTTCAACGACATCCACTCCACACTCTGAAGCGGACGGACCGATGAGTGGAACAGACTACATGGCACATCATAACCTACGTGGTAGCGCCTGTGGATACGTCTTCAGGAAAGCCATTCTGCATGACTTGCGCTTCCGGGAAGGTACGTTGCACGAGGATGAAGAGTTCACTCCGCAGCTTATGCTACGTGCAGAGAACATCTATTCAACCGAAGGAAAGGCTTATCACTACCGTGTACGCAAGGATTCAATCACACATAAGACGGACAAACGGTGGCGCATGCGACGGCTGATGGATGCTGAACAGGTCATCTACAGACTCAAAAATAAGGCTGATCATCTGCCTGTCAGCGAACGGATAGCAATGGAACGACGCATCGCACAGCTGACAATGGACTATATATATAATGTCATCCGAATGACACATGACGCCACTCACCTCGACAGAGTGCTGCAACGTCTGACAAAACATGACCTCTTTCCGCTGCCCGACAAGCATTATACGAAGAAGTACCAGTGCTTCCGTATGCTCGTCAATACGGCTATGGGAAGAAGAATACTCATGCTGGCACTACGCGTAAAGGGATAGAAAACGGAAAAATTAAGCAAGGAGCAGCCATGAAAATACTACTCATTGGTGAATACAGTAACGTACATAACACGCTGGCACATGGACTTCGGGAACTCGGACACACCGTGACTGTCATCTCAAATGGTGACTTCTGGAAGAATTATCCACGTGACATTGACGTCAGCAGACGCCCTGGGAAGTTAGGAGGAATGCTCCTGCTGGCAAAGATCTATGCACTTCTGCCCCGCATGCGAGGCTATGATATCGTGCAATTCATCAATCCTTTGTTTTTCGAACTTAAGGCTAAACGCCTCTATCGGATATTTAAATACCTCAAAAGGCACAACCAGAAGACCGTATTAGGCGGTTACGGGATGGATGCTTATTGGGCTTATGTCTGCTCGAAGGATATGCCTTTGCGTTACAGTGACTTCAACATAGGAAAGGAACTGCGACAGAACGAGGAGGCAATAGCCGAGAGAAAAGACTGGATTGGTACGGATAAAGGACGTCTGAACCTACTGATGGCTGACCAATGTGACGGTATTGTGACGGGACTCTACGAGTACTGGCGGTGCTATGAGCCGTTTTTCCCAGAGAAAACAACCTTCATTCCTTTCCCCATTGTCATTGGAAAGGAACCCAACATACCACAAGAAACACCCGAGAAGCTGAACCTTTTTATTGGAATAAGCAAGAACCGGTCAGCCTATAAAGGTACAGATATCATGCTGCGGGCTGCTGAAAAGGTGAAGAAAGACTTCCCCGACAAGCTCAATCTTAAGGTTGTGACGGGCTTACCATTTGATGAATACGTACGAACCATGATGGGTTCGGATGCCATCATGGACCAACTCTATAGTTATACTCCATCTATGAACCCTTTAGAAGCTATGAATCATGGTGTTATATGTATTGGTGGAGGTGAGCCAGAGAGCTATGAAATACTCGGAGAGACAACCTTAAAGCCCATCATCAACGTCCTTCCAACTTATGAAAGCTGTGTGGAAGAACTGACAAAACTCGTCACTGATCTGTCACGCATCCCTCAACTGCGACGTGAAAGCTATGCGTATGTGTGCAAACACCATGATCACATCAAGGTGGCAAAACAGTACATTACCTTCTATGAATCACTGTTCAGCAAACCAAAGAAACGCTGACAGAGATAGCATCAGAATAGGATTATGTAATGAAAAATACCATATAGGAAAGTAATACATGCTCTTTTGCATGGTAAAAGGGCACCTTTTGCATTGCAAAAGATGCCCTTTTGATGTGTAAAAGACGCCCTTTTACAACGCAAAAGGGCGTCTTTTACAAGCCTCTTCATAACCCCTTGATTATCTAAAGGTTACAAAGCTGATTTTTCTTGATTATTATTCATTTCGTCGCTTACCAGCTCTTTATTTTTGTAAGGTTATTTCTTACATGGTAAACGCATTACCTTACGGTGTTGAAATCAAAGAGAAGATGCGCTTTGGAGTAGTTCTATTCGGAGTCTGTCCGTAGTCTTTGGCGTGATTTTAAAACGATCATTGATGCGCAAACCAACAACCCACACAATCTCATCTGCAGCATCAACCAGTACCATCTGGTCACGTTTCTCAAAACGATTGCGCTTAAGATTGGTGAGAAAGTCGCTCACCAACTGACTTCCCTGCATACCCAACGGTACAAAACGGTCGCCCTCCTGAGTGCGGCGCAGCGTCAATGGGAAACGAACAAGCAATGCATCAAGGTCGGCAACCAAAGGATTCCGGGAGAAAACAGTCCCCTCTTCTCCCCGAATATCAGTCTCTGACAGACGAACCGAGCATTTATCATCAAAGACGTAACGTCCTTTTTCAGGCAGAACAAGCTTTGAACGCCCCTCCTTCTGGCGCTGATGCACATAAATAAACCCACGGTCGTGTGTCAGTTCATGCGTCGTTGAGGTCCATATCTGTCCCGTCTGCCCATCCGTATGTCGACCAATCTCTTCAATCTGTGCCGTTGTGAAGCCCATAGGTTTCAGTACATGGAAAAGGAAATAAGTAGGAACAGGAAATGATTTGACAACTGACAAATCAATTTTTATGGATTCTCCAGACTGCAAGACACCCTTCTTCACAGTCTTTTCAAGTGAGTCCTGAAGGATGATATTAGCATCTGTGAGGTGCTGAGCAGTGGTTAAGATAGCATCATTTACCGATGGATTGATCTCTTGAAGTAAAGGTATAATGTTCAAACGTATCTTGTTACGCACTACATCATCAATCATATTCGTACTGTCAGTGACATAGTTTACGTTTCGTTCTTCAAGATATTGCTCAATCTCCTGGCGTGAGACGGAGAGCAAAGGACGAAAGATACTGTTTGCATCAGGACTGATACCCATCATTCCAGACAGTCCCGTACCCCGCAGAAGATTGATAAGAATAGTCTCAACAGAATCCTCTTTATGATGACCCACACAGATAGCGGCAGCCTGAAGGTCATCCTTCAACTGGAAAAAATATTTATAGCGTAAGTCACGTGCTGCCATTTCGATACTTACCTTATGCAAGTCAGCATACTCCTTTGTATCGAAATGGGCAATATGAAGCGGTATGTTCTCCCGTTCGCAAAGCTCTTTGCAATACTGTTCGTCCCTCAAACTCTCCTCACCACGTAGATGAAAATTGCAGTGAACAGCCTCTATGGAATAGCCCAACTCCTTGAGAACGAGAAGCAACGCCACACTATCTGCACCACCAGAGAGCGCAACAAGATAGAGACAATCAGCCTTCAGCAGGTGCTTTTCAGCAATAAATTGCTTTACTTTATTCAACATAGAGCACCAATCCCTTCAGATATTCGCCTTCAGGATGATATATATTAATAGGGTGATCAGCAGGTTGATGAAGCTGATGAAGTATCCGTACCTTACGTCCAGCCTGTGCTGCAGCCGTGAAAACAGCCTGTCTGAAATTGTCTTTCGTCACCACTTGCGAGCAACTGAACGTGAAAAGGATACCTCCAGGTTTGATTTTCTCGAAGCCTTTGACGTTCAATCGGGTGTAACCGCGCAGTCCGTTCTTCAGCGCTTTACGGTGTTTAGCAAAGGCAGGAGGGTCCAAAACAATGAGATCATACTTGCCATCATGGTCGTCAAGATACTTAAAAGCATCCTCGCAGATAGCCTCATGGCGTGAATCACCAGGGAAATTGAGATCTACATTCCTATTGGTCAGCTCGATAGCCTTCGCTGAACTGTCCACGGAATGTACCACTTCAGCCCCACCACGCATAGCATAAACGGAGAAACCACCCGTGTAGCAGAACATATTCAGAACGCTTCTGCCCTTTGCATAACGCTCCAACAGACTGCGATTCTCACGCTGATCAATGAAGAAACCAGTCTTCTGACCCTTCAACCAGTCTATATGGAACTTCAAACCATTCTCTATTGCGATGTTGTTATCCGTATCCCCATAGATGAAACCATTCTCTTGACCCAGTTCAGCCTTATAAGGAAGCGTTGTTTCACTCTTATAATAAATGCTATCCAACTGATCATCCATCACCTTCACGAGTGCCTTTGCAATCACTTCACGACACACATGCATACCCACGGAATGGGCTTGCATGACTGCAGTCTTGCCATATACGTCGATGACAAGCCCCGGAAGGTTATCACCTTCACCATGTACAAGACGGTAAGTGGTGTTCGGATAAGGTCGGATCTCATCCCCCTGTTCACGTACAACACCTATAGAACGACGCACAAGAAGCGCTGCACGCAGTCGGTTTTCCCAAAACTCATCGTCAATAGCTACGTCATGGAAAGACAAAACACGCACGGCGATGGAGCCAATCTGGAAGTGTCCGATGGCAATGAACTTGTTATCGTGTGTCATTACACGGACAATGTCACCCTCCTCAAGCCCTTCCTCAATCTTATTAATAGCTCCAGAGAAGATCCAAGGGTGGAAACGAAGAAGGCTATCTTCCTTTCCCCGCTTCAGATATACTTGCTTATACATAAATGAATGGTCTTATATTATCAACGAAAAAAGGCCGCTTAACCCTTTTATTAAGGATTAAACAGCCGCTGTTTTCTTATTTTCTTCAGTCTCAACAGGTGTATTCTGCTCCTTTGGAGGAACGACAATGAGTTCGTAATCACCCGTACATTTCAGCTCATGGAGCCGTTCATAGAGTTGGATACACGTCCATGCATCCGTTGAAGCATAGATTTTCTGCTTGTCATTGAGTATCTCATTCTCCCAGTTTGAGAGCTGTTCACGCTTTGTAATACGCTCATGGAAGACGTTCGCATAGAGCTTTTGCAGGCTCATATCTTCTATTCCCAAAGACTTCACATAGTCTTGTAGGTCGATAAAGTAGCCCGGTTTGAAGTCACAACGTTGGTGTAACATCAGCATATCATCCGTCAGAGAGAGTCCGACTTTGGGCACTGTTGTATCTTCAAGGAAGCGTTTGATGCAGTCAGGGATACCTATCAGGTTGAGACGGAAGAGGAAACAGACCTCTCTGTCACATGCCTGAAGGAGTGCAACCTTGCGATGTTGCCCCTTCTTAAACACGGGTCTGGTCTCTGTATCAATACCTACGATGTCTCTCGACAGCAGGTAATCAACAGCCTTCTCAGCCTCTGTTTCAGTCAGAACAACAACAATTTTACCGGGGAAGGTAACCCTTGGCAATTGAGAAATCTTGCTTTTATCAAACTTATTGTAAAGTACTGTATTCATTTCAGATTGCATACTGATTTGCAAAATTAAAAAAAAAGTCTGAAATCGTATGCTTATATGGCACGAAATTATTACTTTTGCAGGGATATAAAACTAAGTATTGGTAAATGGCAAGGAAAAAAACTGAACGCAAAAGCAAAACTTTCAGCGAAGCAATAGGAATAAATAACATTATTAACGACAAGACTGGATTCGTCATGGGACTGATTCTCCTGTGCGTAGCGTTGTTTATTTGCATTGCTTTCTTTAGTTATTTCTCCACTGGACAGGCTGACCAAAGCTTAGTAACTGACCTCCGTCCAGGTGAGGTTGAGAACACCGGAAGAGAGTTTCAGAACTATTGTGGATCCATAGGAGCACTCCTTTCCTATGCACTTATCTCACGTTGCTTCGGTATTCCAGCGTTTATCATCCCTATGTTCATCATTCTTTGTAGTGTAAGAATGATGGGTGCATACAAGAAACTGAACCTTTGGAAATGGTTCTTGGGCATGGCTTTGGTGATGATATGGCTATCCATTACCTTTGCAAAGTTCCTTACTCCACTCATGGGAGACCAGGTTTTCAACCCTGGAGGAGACCATGGTGCATTCTGTGTGCAGTACATGGAAAACCTTATTGGGCCTCCCGGACTGGTCGCTATACTTGTTATTATCATGATAGCCTTCCTTACTTACATCACATCTGAGACCATTACAGTGGTCAGGAAGGTGCTGAACCCTATTGGATATATCCGTGATAAGGTGAAGTTTACGGTGGTTAGCCATGATAATAAGGAAACTAATGATGCTTATGATACCATCATTCCTGCAGCAGAACAGGATGATGTGCAGGATGAAACGGAGGAAAACAACCATACGGAAGCCATAGAACTGATGGAAGAAACGGTTTCTGAGCCAGTTGAAATGGAGCCTATCATCAGCAAAAAAGCCATAAACAAACGTGAGAAAGAGGCTGAAGGGGATGGTCTTACGATGACTGTTGACACACCAAACAACGAAGAAAAGGCAAGCGGACGTACTGTTGCAGACAACAATATGCCTATGACTCCTATCAATCCTCGTGAGCCTTTCACACGTTGGAAGTTCCCAACGCTCGACTTATTGAAGGAGTATGACTCTGATTCTAAGACCAGTTACGTGGATAAAGAGGAGCTGGAAGCCAACAAAGACCGTATCATCAAGGTGCTGAATGACTTTGGTGTACAGATCAGAAGCATACGTGCTACGGTTGGACCGACCATCACTCTCTACGAAATAACGCCTGCACAGGGTGTAAGAATATCCAAAATAAAGAACCTTGAGGATGATATTGCGTTGAGCTTAGCAGCCATTGGTATCCGAATCATTGCTCCTATGCCGGGTAAAGGTACCATTGGTATTGAGGTACCAAACGCTAAACCAAACATCGTCTCTATGTTTTCAATCCTCAATTCCAAGAAGTTTCAGGAGTCAAACATGGAGTTACCCATCGCATTGGGTAAGACAATCACCAACGATGTGTACATGGTTGACCTCGCAAAGATACCCCATTTGCTCGTAGCAGGTGCTACTGGACAGGGTAAATCAGTGGGATTGAATGCCATTATCACCTCTTTGCTCTACAAAAAGCACCCCAATGAGCTTAAGATTGTCCTCGTTGACCCTAAGAAAGTGGAGTTCAGTGTGTACGCACCTATCGCTGATCACTTCATGGCAGCAGTGGAAGAGAACGAAGAAGAACCCATCATCACCGACGTACAGAAGGTTGTTAAGACACTCAAAGGGCTCTGTGTGTTGATGGATGAGCGTTATGACCTACTCAAAGCAGCTGGTGCACGTAACATAAAGGAATACAATAAGAAGTTCCTGAACCACCAACTCAACCCTGAAGAGGGCCATGACTTCATGCCATACATCGTCGTTATCATTGATGAGTTTGGTGATTTAATCCTCACAGCAGGTAAAGAAATAGAGATGCCTATCACCCGTATTGCTCAATTAGCACGTGCTGTAGGTATTCATATGATTATAGCTACACAGCGACCTACCACAACTATCATCACTGGTAACATCAAAGCGAACTTCCCAGGACGTATTGCTTTCCGCGTAGGTGCCATGATGGACTCTCGAATCATCCTCGATAGACCAGGTGCTCAACAGCTTGTTGGACGTGGAGACATGCTCTATCTCAACGGAGGAGAGCCTGCCCGCGTGCAATGTGCATTCGTTGACACACCTGAAGTAGAGAATATTACGAAGTTCATAGCCAACCAATCAGGTCCAGTAAGCCCTATGGAGATTCCTGAACCAGCATCAGATGATGCAGCAGGAGGCGGCGGTGCGCTCGATACTCATAGCCTTGACCCTCTATTTGAGGATGCTGCACGTGCCATTGTGCTCAATCAACAAGGGTCAACAAGTATGATTCAGCGTCGTTTCTCTATCGGTTACAACCGTGCAGGACGCCTTATGGACCAGATGGAGAAGGCTGGAATCGTTGGAGTTGCACAGGGTTCAAAGCCTCGTGAGGTACTTATTGGTGACGAGATGAGCCTCGAAGCCCTCCTGACAACACTGAGAGGATAATCCAAACGACCAACGCAAGAACAGAAAAAGGATATTTTAGAAACACAAGATAAACTTAAAAAGGTTCAGAAAATGAAACAGATTAAGTATTTATTGATGATTGTTGCCATCGTAATAAGCAACAACATCTTCGCACAGAATGCCATTAAGGCTAAAGAATGCTTAGACAAAGCAACAGCAATCGTGTCCAATCAGGGTGGTTTAACAGCGCGTTTCGCCCTCTCACAGACAGGACATGTAGGTAGGATATCAGGCACAATCTCCGTGAAAGGAGCAAAGTTTGTTGCTGCAACACCGCAGACAACCATTTGGTTTGATGGTAAAACACAATGGTCATATATGAAGTCTACCAACGAAGTAAACGTCTCTAATCCAACAGAGGCACAACGTTTGTCTATGAATCCATATAGCTTGATGACCATGTACAGGCAGGGTTACACTCTTAATATGACCTCTGAAGGTGGTGCATATGTTGTTTACATGAAGGCAACGAACCCTAACAGAAGTGTCTCTGAGGCGTATGTGACTGTGAGCAAAGCCTATCAACTGCAGAAGATCAGAATGAAACAAGGCAAGAAATGGACCACTATCACAGTGTCAAACATACAGAAGAAGAACCTATCAGATGGTATCTTCACCTTTAATAAGAAGAGATATCCTTCAGCAGAGATTGTCGATTTAAGATAATCTCGCTGCCTTTTCAGAGCCTAAGAAACACACTATGACATACTGGGATGCTATAAAAGTCCTACATAAACACCTCCTTCTATCAGACAGAAGGTCGTTAAAATGGAAAGCCAACACGCTAGCTAAGTTCTTTTACTACGTGTTGGCTATCATTTTTTGTGGTTATCTGGGTCTTATGGCTATGGTGTTTGCAACCATGGCAAGGGAGGAAAACACAGCAGGATACCAGTTTGTATTCTTCATTCTGCCACCTCTTCTTATCCTCGACTACGTCATAAGGACAGGATTCAACCAGAAAACGATTCTTCTCGTACGCCCCTATCTCTTGCTCCCCATACCGAAATATGCAAGTGTAGACTATCTTATCATCCGTGAAGTAACGCGTCTTTATAACCTTTCATGGCTCTTTTTCATTATTCCCTTTGGCATTTTATCCGGAATAAGCCATCAAGGCATTGGCTTTATGATAGGTTATACGGTGGTTTGTTACCTCTTTTTCCTCATCAACGGACTCTTTTTCCTGCTCACACAGACACTTACAACACGTCACTCCCTTTGCTGGTTGCTACCAGCAGGCGTCTATACACTCCTTACTGTCCCACCGTTCCTGACTGATTTCTTAGGCGACAAAGCTGATTTCTATAGCCAATTAGGCTATAAAATGGCAACTCACAGTCTACCAACCTGCGCCATTCTCCTCCTGATATTGGTACTTCTTGCCTTTATCAACCGTAAAATCATCTTCCGTTACGTATATGAAGAACAGTTCAATGGGGAGAAGAGCAAGGCAAATACAAACCTTCACCTCACCTTCTTAGAGCATTTCCATGAGACAGGAGAGTTCCTTAAGCTGGAAGTACGAAGCATTATGCGTAACAAAAATATCCGTAAAGCGTTCTTTATGGGTACCTTAGCAGTGATCATCTACAGTTGTTTGATTATTTTCAACAATGATGTAGACCTCAATACCAACTCTTTCTATCTCACTTACAGCTTCAGTATCTATGGAGTGACGATTCTTAGCAAAATAATGTGCTACGAAGGCAACTACATGGAATGTCTTATCATGCAGCGAAAGAGTATCTATCAACTGCTATTAGCCAAATATTATTTCTATTCGGCACTGCAAATCATCCCGTTTCTGGTGTTCCTTCCTGCCGTTTTCATGGGTAGACTGAGCTTTGGGACACTCCTTTCCTATGCCCTTTTCGCAACGGGAGCCTGTTATTTCATACTCTTCCAGATGGCTATATATAATAAGGTGGCAATACCATTGAACCAAAGTCTGACGGGAAAGACACGTTCGGAAACACCATACATTCATATTTTTGTCACCATAGGCGTACTCCTCGTACCCCTACTCCCCATCGTTATTGGTAACAAACTACTCAAAATGCCAACC
>ENA-OWLL01000024-OWLL01000024.1-metagenome-genome-assembly--contig:-NODE-24-length-36014-cov-6.911788_pt1 | contig 36014 bp, 53 predicted proteins | sample MGYA00245347_ERZ651098 | MGnify/ENA primary metagenome ERZ651098 (study PRJEB26857, sample SAMEA4031767) | metagenome | biome: human; feature: oral; material: saliva | place: Philippines | collected 2014 | study...
TGTTTTTTTCATTACATTTTCAAGAGCTCTATCCGATAATTTTTGATATCTCATTTTCTTATCCGATATTTTAATTTCAAGAGGATCTAAAATCCCATAATTAGCATTCATTGGCTGAAAATCATCACGATCAGTTGAAATGTACTTTGCCAACGCACCAATCATAGTATTTTTATCATATATAACCTTATCCATCCCATTCATTTGATTAATTACATTTTTAGCAACAACCATTCCAGATGAAATAGACTCGACATAGCCTTCAACACCAGTAATCTGACCAGCAAAATATATATCATTATTCTTTTTAAAATTATAAGTTGCATCAAGAAGTTTTGGAGAATTTATAAAAGTATTCCTATGCATAACGCCATATTTTACAATTTCAGCATTTCTAAGACCAGGAATCATTTGAATTAAACGTTTTTGTTCTCCAAATTTCAAATTAGTTTGAAAACCAACAATATTATATAAGCTAGCTTCAGAATTATCCTGTCTTAATTGAATAACAGCATATGGCCTTTTTCCCGTTCTTGGATCATCAAACCCAACTGGTTTTAAAGGTCCAAATCTCAATGTATCCAAACCTCTCTTTGCCATTATTTCAATAGGCATACAACCTTCAAATACTTTTTTATTTTCAAATCCATGTGCCAATTCATCCAAAGTAACACCAGTTAATTCGATACGTTCTGCACCATTAACATCAGGATCCGTTAGTTTAGATACAATCTTAATATCTGGCACACTGCCATTCTTGATTTTACCTGCAATCTTTTGCGCTACACGGCTATCGATTTTGTGCAATACCAAAGTACCTGCACCTTCAAACCCTACCAAGCGTTGATGTACACCCATTTCTCCGTTGATGTCTACGGCCTCGTATTTAAGCGAGATTTTAGCCTCAAAAGACTTAACATTAGCGTATAGTTCGCCATCAATCCACACTTTACCAAACTGGCCACGCAAGATTTGATTATGGATTTCTTTATTATTCGCCATAATTTACCTCCTATTCCATCGTAATTTGGAAGGATAAATCTTCCATAGCATCAAGAATTTTGATTTTAGCAGCAAGATATACAGTGGATTTGAAAGACATTTTCTTTACTTTATCTTCATCCCAATCTTCTGCCTCTAATTTACCTACGCTCAACCAAGCCTCACGTTGATTTTCTACATCGATATAAGCATGATTGTCATACTCTGGATCTAGAATTTCACCATTAACTACTTTAGTTAATGAACGGAAGTAAGAGTTTACGGAAGAAATAAATAGATATTGGTTGTCCAAATGGTTCTTGTATTTGCCCACATAGTATTTTTTAAATGTAGAGTACAAGTCTTCCATCATTAAGTCCATAGATTCAACAATGATGATTTTACGCATATCTTCTGTATCAGTAGATGTGAATGTAGTTAATGTATTAACACCACGGCCCACACGCACTACATTATCTTCATCGTCATTTATGAGGAGCAGCCACCCCTCATCTGTCCACTTATTGACATCTTTTTCTGCAGTAACATAAGAATTATCTACATAATCCAAATCTTCCAATTCGTAGTATGTAATGCTACGGTTCATTGGTAGATTAGCCAAAATAGATGTAATACGTGGTAAGTAATCAGTCATTTTGACATTAGTACCAGCTGCTGCATCGGCTTCATGTACAAAATTACCTTTCATATTTACAACGTGTTTATCATCTGCAACTGCTACGTTAGCAACTACACATTTAACTTTGCGACCTTTAGAGATAACATTACGAGATTTTGTATAAGATACTAAATCTGTTTGCCATTCCGCAACAGTAGTACAAGCCCAGTTATACTTAATGCGGTCTAATACTTGTTTAATATCTGCAAATGCAGTTGTTTTAGATGGTACATGTAATACAACTACTTTATTTACATTCACATAGAAGCAACGCTTCAACAATTTAATTGTATCGGCATTGTATTTTTTATCGGTAATGTCTGCTTCAAATTTGAATACATCATAGCCAATTTCTGTTTGTTTATCATCTTTAACAATGATTAATGCAGTACCACGTTCGGAACGTAGCACGGCAGATACCGCCTTTTGCAAGAATACGATATCAATATTTGGTAAGCCAATCGCCATATTCTGCTCCTTTTACCCATTAAAAATAGCACCCATACATGGTGGGTGCTATAACTATTCTTCCGTTGGCTCTTGCAACTCTCCGTTGACGGCCAATTTTTCCATGTAAGGTGCATCTGCTTCTGGTCTGTTTTGATAGATCGTTACATCAAAGTTAGTGATATATGACATATCAGCCTTATTGATTGTTTCGACTATATCAGATGCCGTGATACTAAATCCATCAGCTACGCTAACAGGCATTGCTAACATCTCACGCAAGCTTTCTCTTGCTTTGAGTAAGTTTAGATAGCCAATCTCACGCTTTTCATTGAAGTAGTAAATATAGATGTTAAGCGTATCACCTCTTAGGATTTCGCCTATATCTTCATTGTTAAAGTCTACTACTTCAATAAAAAATGATGGTCTAGTAAATCCCTCTGAAATATCTCTATCATTAACATCACATTGAAGCAACTCTCTGCACTTTACTGTTAATGCTTTTACTATTTCAACTGCAGTTATCACTAGCCTAAACCTTTTTCATTAAGCATCTTATCAATAAACTCTTCCGCTAACCCTTGATATTCTGACGGAAAGGCTTTTGCAGTTTTCCCCATTACATTCTTTCCTCTTACAAAGGCTTCCCCTGTGTTACTAACTATAAGTTTAGGTTTACCTTGTGCAGCATGACCTAACATCACGTGGCCGTGTTCAACTAACCATGCGTGCGGTGCGGTATTCTTAACCCTTACTTGCCACTCATCCTTACCATACTTATACGCTCTATCACGTTTAAGGCCTTTGATAAGGTTCTTAGTGCCTTGTGTAGTACCGCTTTTATAGTTATTTTTGGCATTAGCCTTTAGCTTATTGCCAGCACGTTGCAAAAAGTTCTTTGTATCTTTCGGAAAGTCTTTAGTCGCTAAGTCTAGCAACTCTTGAGAAAACTCACTTAAACCTTCTGTTTCAATATCAACACCCATTAGATTACAACCTCTGTAAATATTTCTAGTCGTTCTTTATTAAGGTACGGATCCATAACATACAAGATGTTATATTTCTGCCCCTCAATAATTAGCCACATATCCGGTTCAATATCATTGCGATACCTACACACAATCTTATGTGTAGTTCTAGCGAGTGTAGTTTCTGCTGTTCTACCGCTTAATAGACCGCCAGTCTGTGGAATAACACCACAATGCATATTGCCTATAACTGTATCAACAATAGGATATTGTCCTAATTCATTCATAGTGGTTGACTTTCTGTTAGCGTGAATTTCTGCTTGATGTTGTAATAGAGTGCTTAATCTACCTTTTCTATACATAATTTCACCTATAATAAGTTCATTGAATACTTATCTAAGATAGCTTGTGCCGTAGGGTTTACCACCGCATTTTCAACGGCCGTGAATGTACGATTATCGTAAAATTCACCGCACAAACTCAATACGGCAATAGGCATATCTTCATAATCATCAAGTGTAGTCTTATCAGCTATCCCCATATATGTCATACAATAGGAAATTGCTGCAGATAATACCATGTCTAAGATAGGTTTAGTATCGGCCGTAACATCAACACGAATATAGTTCGATACAATATCAAGATTTAACTCACTAACTTTCATGTTTACCCCTCTGTTTCAGCCTTTTTGCTTTTGGTTTTAGCTTGTTTTACAGGCTCTATGTAACCAGCTTGCAATAGATCATTGATGATTACCTCGTCTGTATACTCAACAATGCTATCAAGTGGGGCAGATACTACCCCACTATAACCAACTAACACCTTGTACTTCATGACTATTAAGCCATTGCTAATGTAGCAATACGTTGTTCATCAACGATTTTGCCGTCAACTTCAACATAACCAGCTACACCAACTGCGTATTGAGTATAGAAGCGTTCTTGTAATACAGAAATTTCAGAGTTTTCACCACTAATTTTTGTAGCATAGCCTTTAAGGTCTGCATAGATTGCAACTTTAGCTTTAGTAGCAATTTTAGGCATATTGTCAGACTCGTAAACAGGACGGCCTAACAATGTGTAGCCATAACCATTTGTAAGGTCTTTATTAAGCAAGTATTCGCCTTGTGTGTTTTTCAATTTAGCACACGCTTTGAATGTTTCTGGGTTCATGATGAATACACCATTACCACGATATGCTTGAGGTACTTTGAATTGAAGTTCAATCAAGTCATCAGCAGTGATTGCAGCTGCACTACCAGCAGTTACTACATTCTTAGCTTGCAATAAACCTTGAACTTTAGCAGTACCATTAATCATTTCATTTTCTAAGAATACTACAATAGCTTCTGCTACTTTAGTTACAACGTAGTTTACAATGTCAAAGCCAGCGTTATTGATTAAGGATTTAGATACTTTAGTCAATACACCAATTACATTGCCTTTCAATGTAACAGATTTGAATTTACCGCTAGTGCTTTCAAGTTCTTGGAATTCACCAACATATGCACAAGTAGTTTTATTTGTGCTTTCATCTTCAACTGCGAATACCAAATCACCTTTTACATCGTAGAAATCAGAGTTTTCAATGATTGGTGCAATGCGTTTAACAGTACCAATGATGCGTTCTGCAATTGTGGATGGGATTACTACCCCATTATCACCTTTAGTAAGGTTTACATCTGCACGAGTTTCTGTATCAGAGAATGTAGTTTCACCGCTACGTAAGAAATTAGCAAACGCACGTTCTTCAGCTTTTGCCATTGCTTTTTCATCAGCTTTAATAGGTTCTTCTTCATTAGATACGGACATCATGGAGCGTTCTTCTTTTGCAAGTTCCAATGTGTGGTCGATACCAGCTACTTCTTTACGAAGTTCTTCAAATTTAGATGTTTCTTCTTCGTTCAATGCACGAGTTTCTTCATCTGCTGCTTTAACAAGGTTGTTCATTTCTTCAACCAAACCATTACGTTTTTCAATAAGTTTTTTAAAATTCATGCTATCCTCTTTTCTTTGCATTAAAAAAGCACCCACATATTGTGGATGCTAAGCATTTAATTTGTTTAAAATGTCATGATATTTCTGATTGCTGGTTTCTTCATTATCATCAGTCTTACGTTCTTCAATATCATATTCCAATGCACCTGTTGCAGTTTCGTTGGATCTACACTCAAGTAAATCTTCACCTTCATCTGCTCGTACATTGATAGATGTTGCAATATATGCAGGGTTCACAGATAAAATACTAACTTCACTTACATCAATAGCTTTAAGTGTGCGGACTTCAGGCATGTTCTCCTGTTTATCCCACTCATCTTCTAGTTTTCTAAAACCAAAAGACCAGCCTTTAAGTTGTCTATTTTCTGCAAGTTGTACAACTTCCGCATCAGATACAATAGCTTTTGCGTATAAGCCAATGCTATCTTCCCTCAATTCAAGCGAGCCGTCTTGTTGGTCTCCCAATTTTCTGCGGTGGTTGAAGCGTAACTCTACATTATTATTGCGTTGTAATGCAGAATTGAACGCACCACTTTGTACTTTTTCTAAAAAATTACCCCTTACATCACGAATAGGTTTACTCAAACGCTCTGTAACGTTTACATAACCTTCAATCGTAACTGCACCATTACGGACTTCAATTTTCATTATTTTCACCCCCTTTCATTGATTTTAGTGTAGTTAAATCACCAAGCACACCAGTATTTGGTGTATACACTTTCTTCGTTTGTGGATAATAGAACACGTTCGCAAGGTTCATGCTTACGAAGTCAATACCCATAGGGGATAAATCTTCACGTTGGCGAATTTCATCCACGTTAATCCAGTTGCTATCCAATGCAGTTTTATATGCGTTGAAACGTGTAAGCATATCAGCTTTAAGCAAATCATTCATGTCTAAGCTAAAATACAGATTTCCTTTTTCAGTTTCAAGCAGCATTGAACGATTGATAGCTTCAACAAAGCAATTTACGATTGGCATAATCGTAGTTTTAACAAAAATATTAAATGCTTTCTCATCTGTAAATGTTTTGTCAGTAAAACCAAACAATTTATAAATTAAGTCAGCGTTTGTCTGCTTGCTTTCGTTGAGTTGATTTTCAACGGCAGTACTATCAGCACTTTCAAATGTAATACCCTTATTAAGTACAATTACATCGCTAGTGCCTAGCTTAGCCGTCATCATTCGCCATGCTTTTTTGAGTGCTTCAAGTGCTTTGACCGTCAATCTCCCCTCAGATTTAAGGAAGCCTTTACGCACACCCTTACTGATTACACCATTTTCATACACTAACGCATTGTACATACTAGAAATCTGTGTAGCGTTATCGTCCAATAACCCTCTACCATGCACCCCATCGTTACTATTTCTAACCGCACGCATGATATTAAAGTTATCGTAGTAGTTCCCATCTACTAAGAAAAGTACAGTCCTATCAATTAGCTTGCCATTATCTAGCACACTTACACGATATTTAGGCAGATATTGTAATGATGTAGCATTGTTTCCATCTTTACCAATGTAACAATAACAAGCACCTTCCATAATTAGATCATTAATCATGGCTTGCTTTGTTTCAAACGCACCTAGCGTTGAATTTGTTTCAATGTTTAATAGCTTTGTACGTTCATCATCTGTGATTTCTGTAATAGTATTGCCATCTCGTTTGTATAGCTTGATAGGAATACCAGCAATAATACCACTAATTAAAAACAACGCACTTGCTACTGCTGGCACGCTTAATGCTTGCTTGCGTGTTACATTTGTAGATGCATCAAAGCTAGGGAGCCCTAAATCCACATCGTCAGCCGTATCAATGAATGAATTTTCATTTACTACAGACTCTTCTCTGACCTCTAACCCAAAGATATTTTTAATTAATCCCAATATTTCACCCCCTTTCTACATTTGCACTACCCAATCAAGGGTACTATTGAGCATATAATTTTGATGCAATAGGTACATTGCATTGATACCAGCTACTACCATATCAACCTTTCCTCGTGATTTTTTCTTGTTTACATACCTGTTCATATTGGTATCGTACACACATCGTGAGTTTTCAAAGTTGATTTCTAGTAATTTGTTACCTTTTTCATACACTAAATTGCCATCGGCTACCAATTCTGCAAGCCACTTAGTCGCTGGATGTAACACGCTTGAATGTTGTTTAATCTCAACCATCGTATATCCAGCATCTTCTAACTTTTGAGCAGTTGACAAGGCATTGTACCTATCGTAGCCAATACCCATCACAGTAACCCCATATTTGGCTTCTATTTGCATTATGTAGCGTTCGATTGCCCCATAATCTACTGTTCTATTGCCACACGCTAGGCAATAGCCAGCATTAATAAAATCCCTATATGGAATACGTTCTAATTTTGACTTCTCATCTATCCTATCTTCTGGTACAAAGGCCACCGCATCAAGGTATACCTTTTCTGTTTCTTCATCAAAGGCCACCATAGATACGGCACAGTTATCGGTAGTCATGGCTAAATCGACACCAAGAAATACTTCTCTACCACTCCAGTCGATATGATCTATAGCACCTTTTTGTAAATCAGCTACATTTACAAAACTTTCACTACCAGCACCGCTATAAATGATATTGCAATGCTTTGTTATGAAATTCTCACGCTTACTTTCAATCTCTATAGCTACTTGCCGTTTCGATTTCAAGTCATCCATGATTTCTTCCATTTCAATAGCTAATGGATTGCTTTGCTCTAGTACTTCATCATTCGTTGCCCAACCTTTTGTATCATCTGGTTCATATAACAAGGCGAATACCTTATCATCATCTACTGCACCATTCAATACACGCTTTGCATAGTCCACTTCATCTTCAAATGGATTGTTAAGTGTAGGATATTTTGTTGAAATAATGAAGCCTAGCTTATTAAGTATCGTCAATTGCCCAGACCTCATAGCTTCAATAGCATAGGTATTTGGTAATGCTCCTGTTTCATCTACAAGGAATACACTAGGCAACTTACCATCTAACCGCCCTGTTGAGTAGTTAAGAGGTGTATATCTGTTTTCAGTAATATTGCAATGGATATAATCACGTAGTATTTTAAACTTTTCTTTACCATTCATCTTGCCTAGTAGTGCTGGACTACTTCTGATTATCTCTTCAATGGCCGTTTTAATCTCACGAGATAGCGAACCATCTGGAGCAACTGAATAGAATTTTGAGAATTTAGGTTCAATGAAGAAAAGCAAAATAAAAAGAACAGCAATTAGGAATGTCTTGCCGTTCTTTCTACAGATTTCCAATATAGCGTTTTCATATCTTCGTTTATCTTTATTGTTGCGTTCTACAGTACATAGAATAGCTATGATGAATAACCATTGAAAGCCAGCCATTGCATCATACACAGTAGAATTTGCTTTTAAACCTTTAGGCATGACCATTAGTTTAAGTAATTCGCCTATAGTATGCACCTTGTTATCATCAATCATGTAACGGCTATCCTTACCATTAGCAATAGTAAGAAATTCCTTTACTTGTAGTTTGACATATTTAGGTGCATTGACTTTGCCCTCTGCTACATCCATTGCATACCGATACGCTGGATGTTTTTTATTCATCAACTACACCGCCTTGCAATACATTCATCAAAGGGTCTACTTCCTCTTTCTTTTTATTAACAACCAATGCTCCCATCTTAGCACGAGCCGTAGGACTTAACCCTAATTCAGTACATAACTTCAAATAAGTGCGTGTCAATCGTTCCATGTTTTGAGTAAAGCCACCATCAATAGCAAGCATAGGATTTTTAGCAACTTGTTTGTTAGCATTGTTAAGCATATCAACTACCACACTTGCTTGTGTGATAGTAACTACATCAAGGCTACTCAATACATTAGCACTACGCAGCACTTCTGTTATGAAATGGAATACCACTATCTGTTCTTCATTTAAATAACTAGGTGGGTTTACTTCCGCATTATCAGTAAATGCATTTTCTACCGCAAGCCGTGTTTCTTTTTCAAGTTTCGTCAGATGTTTTTTAGTTGTCTTTGCACTCATTGCTCTTGCCATTTATCGCCACTCCTTTTTTTGCGTGCGTGTGAGACCTAAGGGAAAATTATGTAAATTGAGGTGAGCAGTACGGTCTCGGACATTTTTCTATAGTTTTTATTTAATAGTAGGGGGGGACTTAATTATTTTCTTGAGATATCCCCTCTCATATTCATTATGGTCTGCTCTGTTATGATGCATCTTACATAATGTTATTAAATTATTATGTGATGTTCTCTTATCCCATGCACTATGTAATGGTTCTATATGATGTACATCTAATCGTTGACCTACACTAATATAATTATCTTCATGCAAACATAATCTACATAAATGTTTATCACGATCTAGTATTTCTTTCCTACAATCTTGCCACTCACTACTGCTTCTAAACTTGCGTTCTTTTATTCTACTAGCTGATGCATTACTATGTTCTTGTCTGTAGTTTCTCTTTGGCTTCTGTGGACATTCTCCTTCATGTATTCTCCCACAGTAGCTACATGCTTTTAACATATGCACCTCTTACTTTAATACAGGATTAGTATTACGCTTTAGCTTTCCATTTACTCTTCTACATATACCACAGTTATTCTTATTAGCTTTATTTGTTGTTATGTAATCCATACACCAGCCTTTATATGTTATTTCTCTTGCGGTACAGATGCCATATTTATTGTTTAAGCATCTATCCCTATCACATTCGACCTTTGTCATAATCTCCCCTTTATGATAGATTTATGCAAAAAATGAGATATATCGCCGTGGATATACCTCATATCTTGATAGTTTTATTCATTTGTTGTGTATTAATCACTCATAACTAAACATACTACTATATGACATTGGAAAGGACTGGATTGTAATTTTCGAAAAGAAAAGAAATATAATTTGCAGTATGTTCAGTTATCAATGGTTATACACTCAATACCAACAACTAACATGGAATGATGAATTATAATCGTGTTAGGTTTTTAATAACAACGTATGATCTATTTTTATTTGGAGGTTAGTTCGTTAGTTGTCAGTATTCAAAGTATAACTAATTAGGGTGAGTTCATATCTTTAAAGGTTAGTAATGTATAAGCTATATATTGTGAGGATATTCGACCCACCCTTTATTAGCTAGCAGTAAATTTACATATAAAATTGTTTGTCATAACACTATACTTCAGATGTGAAATTAGAAATAAAGTATATAGTGTTTACTCCTTATCTTTTATGGCTGGCCTGTTACTTTGCTACGTTGGTACCTTACGTTGCATTTCACCCATATACAACAATAACACGCTTAATGGCGTGTTATCATTGCGTGTTCGTTTCTATAAGGAGTGTGAGTGGAAATCGGTACTTACAACTTCCACACATATATAGTATCACACATTGCACTTCCTATGATGTCCTATGTGTTCCTACTTAGTCCGCAATTAACGCACCTAACTGTTCTAGTGCTTCACGTTTATATAATTGTGCTTGCGATTTACTAAATCCTACAAATGATACCACCCCTTTAAATGACATTCCATTAACGTATTCTTGCATCAGTATTACTTTACCAGTTACACAATCAAGGCTATCTATCAATTCCCTAGCGTTTTCTCTTAATGCGATAAGATTGTTAGTCTTTTCTACACATCGTGCTTCGCTATCTACCATTTTAGCTATGCTGCTTTCTAACCCCTCTGGTGTACCACCACCGCTTACCCTATCTTTCGAGTAATCAATAGCTCCCAATGATGTAATATCACTTCTTAGCCTTTGTAGTTCACGTTTGGCTGATTGTATTTCTAATGTGCTTGATTTAATTACTTTCAGATAGTTTGATGCTATGGCTATTAGTCTTTCGTCTAACACTTTCCCCAAATAGCATCACTCACCTTTCACCCATTCATAACCATTCCATACTACTTTCACTACATCTTCTAATTCAAAGTCATAGCCTACACTAACGGCTTTACCAATATAGAATACTGTTTCACCACTACCTACGGCTAAATCTATTAAGAATTGAAATGCATAATCATATCCTAGTGGGTTTATGTAGAAATCAGAATGTTCTACATATCCGCTATATCCAAGTAATTCGCCCATATAATCACCTCTTACCAGTAGAACCAAAACCGCCTGTACGTTTATCTGTTGTTCTATCCTTTGCCGTGATGCGGTAAGGCATAATAATTAACTGTGCAAGCCGTTCACTAGCATCATATTCAAATGGTACATTACCTAAATTTCTAATAGGTATCATGATATGACCTTCGTTATCCTCGTTATTGTAATAATCTGCGTCAATAATACCTGTACCATTCGCAAGCATTACATTATGTTTAATTCCTACACTAGATCTAAGATGTAATTGAATGTATTCATCGTAATTTAATCTACACTTAATACCAGTTTCAATTAGCTTTGTTTCACCTACACCAACTACACCACTTTTATATGGCTTTACATCATACCCAGCAGAGTATTCAGTCTTTCGTCTAGGTAACCATGCGTCTTCATAGCCTGTTACTGTTTCAAAATTGTTTTCGTTCATTCTAACCCCACTTTTATCAATCGTTTTTGTACTGTGGCTCTTGATACACCCATCTTCGCCCCAATCTTACGCAACGATAAACCTTCTTGTCTTAATCTAATAATTTCGGCTACATCAACATCTTTATAGGCATTTTGTTTAGCTAATGCACCAGCTTTTAATTGGTATACACCAGCCTTTATCAAAATAGGTTTAATGTCATATGTTGACATGCCTGTACGTAGTTTAATTTTAGCCATTGATAGGCCACTTTGATACATATTGACGATTTCTTCATCAGACACATCTTCAACTGTTTCTTTTATGCCTTTTAACCCCACCAACCGCAGCATTGTATCTATTTTTTTTGTTTCCATAGATGCACGCACCTAGTGCTAACCAGTTCAGGCAGTTATTAGGTAAGCACTCCCCATAGTTTCTCATTTTTCTTCACTCCATTCACTTTCACGATATATTTTGAACCAATCATCAGCACTCATAGTTACCAGCCATGGCTGATTGCTTTTCTTCCATGCAACTATTGGTAAGTTGCCACTCTTCTTTGCATCATGCATAGCCTGTTCATAGGCCTTGCGTATATTTAGATTTTCAACAAATTTGACCTCTTGATGTATGTTCGGTAAACCTACACAGTCCGATGCATCGCCTGTGTTACCACAATACTGTGCAGTTCTACGGACTTTATCGAACCCATGCGACCTACACACATCTCGCCACATTCGTTCACCTCTAGCACCTTTTTGTTTACTGTTTATTGGCAATGATCATCACACCTCTTTAAAATATCCTTTACTAACTTCAACGGAATATGCGACCTCATGTTGTATCTGTTTATTCCTTTTATGTTTAACTTGTTGAATTTAATTTTGTTTTTCACATCATCTTTGAGTAGTTTCAAATCGATATTGCTACCAAACTTTGTTGGTTTCTTAACTGGGTAATCATAGTTGTTGTAATAGGTTAGGTTTTCATAAGGAACATCAAACCCTATTACATTTTTGACGTATTCCCATATCCGCCCATATGCTGGGTTTTCAATCACGAATACTTTCGGTTGATAACGCTCAATGATTTTCAATGTGTTGTATATGCACATCTCACCATTGATGCGTGTTAGGAATGACTTGTCATACTTGAATTGGTAGTTTTCATAATCGGCTTTGCCTCTGATTGTGAATTTACTGCCTTGTTCATACTCACCAAACAAGTTGATAGTCATATCCTTTTCTTGTTTCCAACACGCATTACCGCCTTTCATCGCACTTGCTACGCTCCAGCTTTCACAAGGCGGACTAGCTAATATCACATCTGGCTTATCTAGTTTGTCTAATTGCTCCCATAGTGCATTAGGTTGATGCAATGTATTAATCGCTAAATCTTGGTTGATACACGCATCACCAATACCTATTGATGTAATTGTGTGCTGCCCCCCCCACATTCACGTTATATTCATCTACCGCTTGGCGATAACAGCCGTTGCCATCATCAAATAACCCCCATATATGCATCCTCTGTTTCACTCACCTCTAATCAATCACAGTACATCCATACTTTGCTTTTCTCATACGATGCTTAACTTTCCGTACATTATCCCCAAGGTACGCTAACACATCGTTTCGTTTGATTGTGTGTTCTTGCATCTTTCCCATTTTCTGCTTGTACATTCGGTAAGCTGGACACTTAACGTGGCAAGCTACCTCTCTGTATTCGCATCCCTTACATGGTGCGTTCATTTAATATCACCACTCCCCTATTCATTAGAATGGAATATTTTCATCTTGCGGCTGTTCAAAACTATCAAAGTTAGATGCAGTAGCATCATTTGTTAATGATGTACCTATAAAGTTTGCTACTACTTCCGTTACATATCGTTTCTGACCTTCCGCCGTTTCATATGAACGTGTTTGCAAGCGACCTTCTACAAAACACCTATTGCCTTTTCTTAGGTTGCCTACCGCTTCGCCTGTTTTACCCCATGCTACGCAATTAATAAATGCAGTTTGTTCTTTCGTTTCGTTGTTACTATCGATATAAGTGTTAGTTGCTGCTACATTGAAAGTTGCTACTGCTTTACCACTTTGGGTGTAACGCACTTCTGGATCACGTGTTAAGTTGCCCATAATTTGTACTGTGTTCATATATCTATCTCCTATTTTCTAATTTAAGCTATGAATTTTAATCTCTGCGGTGCGTTTGGTCATCTTTGCTTATGATTTATCATTAAGATATAAAACTCACCGCACAGACGATTTATTTTAATTTTTACAATGTGTTATGTTTTTACGTTTTACTTCCACATGGTCTACATACACATCGTAGTCTTTGTGTATATGGCAATCTACTGTTCCTTCACTTGCCATTATCTCCATGAGGTTTTCTACTTTAACCTTTGCTTGTGCTTCGCTGGATGCGTTGACTACAAAGCTAACATCAAAGGATAGATTGACTGATACTTCATAGTCTTTAGTTGATTTTTCCATAAGCACCCCTTGCTATATCGCCAATGGACTTGAAATCATCTTTTGCTACCTCTAAAAGGTTACCTGTGCTAGTCATTTCAATTTGCTTATGTCCAGCACCAATCAATTCTCGTTCACGTTCTGCCTTTTCTCTTGCTTTCAATAACAAGTGATTATCCTTGATTGAATTAGATAGGCGGTTACGTTCACGTTCTCTATCTACTTGCATTTCATAGTTTTTGATGAATTGTGAACGTGTAGACATTTCATTGAAGCTATCACCATTGATAGGGTTGAATGATTGCCATATTAGTTCTGCACATTGTTTAGTTAATCCGCTTAGTTGATTTAAACCTTTTTCATATCCATATGATCTAGCTACACGATATACCTTTTCCCACGCTTCAAGGGCAGTTGGCATCTCTTCGTGTGCATTGACATAACCACTTAATACAGTACATTCTTCTCTGATTTCTGCTACTGTAGGCAAAAACTTACATTTATTAATCAAGTTAGCTACTGCCTGCTCTAAAGTAACAGGATTAACATCACCAAGCATATTGACATATAGCAACATACGTTGTTCTGACATGTCAGTAGTGTACGCTAGCTGTAACATCGATAGTGCTTTCAGCGTCCTCTGTTGATTGTTCACTATTACCACCCCCTAATTTATCCATCAAGTTATAAACTGCGTTGATTGCATCTTCTTTACTGTTCTTATTCATAGGCTTCCGATTGTAGTTATTACGTTCCCATGTTCGTATAGTGGCTTTCCAATCTTTCATCTTCTTGCCATTAGATAGTACCCAACCTCTAGCTTCTTGAAAGTCTACAAAGTACTCTGCATCAATATTGTTATTTCTTTCAATGCAGTATTGTTTAACTTCTTCTACTGTAGGTGGTTTGAAGTGTGTGTGTGTTGGTTGTGATTTATCACGGCCACTATATACACTATCCTTACCTATACTATCCTTACCTATACTATCCTTACCTATACTGTGGTAACCATTGGTTGCCAAGTGGTTGCCATTTGGTTGCCAAGTGGTTGCCAAGTGGTTGCCATTTGGTTGCCAAGTAGGTGCTAATTCATATTCTTTTTTATCGTTGATGATCAGTTGTTTTCTTTCATTTTCAAGTTGTGGATTAGGATTATATCTATCCTTTCGTAAGCTATTGTGTATTCTCCAATGCTTGATAACTATCACACCGCTATCAAATGGAATTGTGTACCCTTTAGCTTGTAGCACCCTCATATCATCATCTTTAGCACCTATAACACGCATAATAGATTTAGGTGCATTGATGAAGCCATCATCATCCGCATCAGATAGAAGATGAAAATACAACAACTGGCTACTCATCGGCATTTCTAAGAATTGGTCTGATTTTATGATGCTTTTAGCCATCATTCTACGCTCTGCCATAAGCTATTCCTTTTCCATAAATTCATTAATGACATCTTTCAAGATTGGATTTAATGCAGCACACACAACATTTTCTAACATCTTGTATTCATTAATAATATCTTGATGATAATTCTTATCGCCTTGTTTCTCTTTGAAATACCAAATCCTAGAATTGATTAATGCTCTTAGCATTTCCAATTTTTCACATTCAATAATTCTGAGTTCGTTCATATTCGTCAGTCCTTTCCTTTACCACCTCTAATAGGTGTTTTCTAATTTCTTTAGCAAATACCCCATGTGCTTGATTGTGGCATTGTAGACATAAGCAAGCGAGGTTTCTTAATTCACTCAAACCACCTTGTGAACGGAATACTATGTGATGGCATTGTAACCCCCAGCTACTTCCACATATAACGCAACACCCATTATCTCGTTCATAGGCTTGTTTTCGTGTTACTGCGTATAGTTTGTTGTCCTCACGCTTTCGTTTGTTCATTACCCCACCCCTCAATAAGTGATCTAATGTATTCACTAGGTTCTAACTTGATACCTAGTTGCTCACATTCATCGACTAAACACTCTATTAATCGGCTCATTTCTTTTGTGTTGTATACGCTGCTGCCGTGGTAACACATGATGTTGTGGTAGCCTTTGATACTCTGACATTCGCCAGCATCTTCTGCTAACCAACCGATACCATGTGCCTGCCATATTTGGATGTAGCGTTCGACTGCATCCTCACGGACTGGAACATATGTGAAATGTCCACAGTCCTTTATAGCTTTTTTGTATACATCTTCTTTTGTTGTGTAGCTATTTTTGCTTAACTCAACTGCAATCTTATGTGCTATAAGCCAGCAATAAGAATTGGCATTTAGACTTCTTGATTTAGTTTTACGTTTGATTTCTACTGTATATTCTTTGTCAGTAGTAATCTTTGATAGATCATCGTCATGTGGTGCTGGTATTACTACCATTACACCTAATGGACTGCGTAATGTTTCAATACCTTTTGTAGTCCATTTCATTTTTTGTACCGAGCATTATTAATGAAGTCGAACGCTTTTTGGTAATGATCACGTGTCATTTCGTCCGTGTTCTTTACCTTTAATTCGTTCTTTAGATAGTCTTTCAAAGCTTCCTCTGTAACACCGCCTTGCGTTGCTCTAGCTTTCAATGTTTTCCAATTATAAGCGGTATTTTGTGGCAAAGGTTTATCCTCTACACTATCCGCATCTTTTGTATCGTCGATAGCCAACAAGCCATTTAAGGCATATTTACGAGCATAAGATGATGTAGCACCAGTTACTTGCGATGCATCCATACCTTTCTTATCAAGGCTTTCACGAGCATATGCGGCAGCAGATATATCTTCACTTCCATCAGTAATCATTGCAACCGCTCTTACATAATATCTATCACCTATTAGTTCAATATGGTCTTGAATTGTTAGCACTAAACCATGTTTGGCAAGTAATGGTTTAACACCTTCAAGGATATCCTCACATGAGCGGTAGTTATATTTACCAAAGGAGTTATATTGCCCCTTTGGTGCTTTCAATTCCGATTGAACCGCTACCATCTTTTGTTGAAATGTCATATCTGCCATCTACTCACCTACTTAATATAGAAATTCATGTTTGTTTGAATGTGTACACCATTGATTTCTTCGCCAGCTTTAAGTGCCTTTTTGATTGCCGTCTTATCAGCCTTAACTTCCGTTTTTGTGTAATCACTAGGAATAGCAGTTAGATCATCAACTTCCACGCTTTCAGATTTACGATAACCACACTTAAATGTACCAACTTCCAACTTATCGATACCCTTAGTTTTCAATGCGTATTCAATGTTAGTTTTAAGCCATTCGGTATTACGTTCTTTTTGTTTCTTTAAGGCGGTTAGGCGGTTAATTTCCGCCTTTATACCCTCAATATCGCTTTCAACATTTTTAATGTATTTAGCGGTATTCTCTACCTTTTCTTCAATCGATACATCAAGCATTTCTAATGTATCGTTGATAGCTTGCAATTCCTCTTCCGTTTCGGCAGTTTCAAGTAATGCAGCTACCTCTTGATAGTTTTTGTTTAATTCGTAGATACTAGCCATTATTTCACCGCCTTTTGTTGTTCAACTTCTGCCATTAGTTTTTGCACCATAGCTTCTAATTTGGAGATACGGCTATCTTTATCTTTCGCTTCTGCTAGGTAGTCGCTACCTTTACCAGTTTTGAAAGCTACATTTAAAGTAAGTTGAGTTTCACCACCAAGGCTAACACCAGCACCGATCATTGTTCGTTCGTTTGGTCTGTAGAATGCACCCAACGCTACTGCATTTGCGTTTCTATAGTGGCCGTAAGACACCGCATAAGATGCTTTGTCGTTGCGGTTGAAATCTAATGGATGTAAACCAGCTAATGCAGCACTAGATGCACCTAGTTTATTAACACGTTGACCTAGATTATTCACTTTGTTATTGATATCTTTGGCAAGGTTCATGGAACGATTTTCTAATGTAGTGATACGTTGTTCATGATTGTCTGCTACATTTTCAAGTACACGAATATCAGCTGTATTAGTAGATACCTTTTGACCTAATGTATTAATTGCATTTGCATTACCATTGATGCGGTTAGCATTGTTGTTGATTGCAATAGTATTACCAGCAATAGCTTTAGTGTTATTAGCAATAGCTTGTTCGTGATCATTAACCACGTCACCAAGTATATTTAAGCCAATAGCGATATCTTTGATGTTTTGTTTATTAGTTGCGATCGCTTGTGCATTTTTGTTGATATTATTAGCGTTGTTTTGAATTGCAGTTTTATTGTTAGTAATGTTAGTAGCGTTTGTTTCTACTTCATCTACTACCGCAAATAATTGGCTACCATTGATAGCATCTAGGCTATCTGCTTCAATGCGTCCGGCACTAATATTTTGCAATTGTCTGTTGTAATATTTAACACCGCCAGCACCAGCACGTTCACGAGAACCAAAAGATACTACGCTTGCTGGCTGTTCACCAGCAAATACATGCTTAGTACCGTTGATTGTGATACCATCTACACCAACAGGACTTTCTGTTACAGAGTTTGTACCAATAGCCACGCTATTTTGTACATCTGCAATTGTGTTGTTGCCAAAAGCCACCGCATCAGTTGCAAGGCTTTTAGCATGAGTACCGAATACCAATGCACCTTGACCGCTGGACTCGGAGTTAGAACCAAATACCAACTGCTCTTTATCAGAGCCAATCTTGTTGTTATAACCAACGATGGCAGATTGACCGCCAGCCACATCACCATTGTTAGCACCTACTACAACAGAGTCTGCTCCAGTTACATTGTTGGAACGGCCAAGTGCTACGCTAGACTCACCAGATACAAATGCACCATTACCGATAGCCACGCTATCATAAGATGCTACTCTAGCTTGGTTACCAATAGCTACTGTGTATTCCACAAGGCTTTCAGCATGAGCACCAAATGCAAAGCTATTTCGTCCTGTAGCTTTTGCATCGTTACCGCCTACAAATGCATTTTCACCACTAGCGGTGTTATTAGTACCGAATGCGATAGCGTTTGGAGCAGATACTGTGTTGCCATGACCAGCAACAAAAGAGGATGTAGCATCTGTGGTTGTAGTGTTTTGAGTACCAATAACCAACCCATATTCACCGCTTGATGTGTTTTGTAATCCTGTGTTGCTACCTTGTGCACACGCTACGTTTACTGTTAATGCTGCAATACCCAAAGCTAATACTGTTTTTTTGTTTACGTTCATTTTGTTCATTGTTTTAATCTCCTATATTTTGTACAATACAGGTAGAGTGTTATTAGATCATCACTCTACCGAGCCTACTGAAAACTCCTTCTAAATGCTTTTCATAGTGGGCTCTTTTTATTTTTCAAATTCCTTAATATCATCTAGCCAATACCCAGCTAAAATCCAAAGTGTAACACCTAGCATGGTTTGACAAAACCATGTCCAGAAATCAATGGTGTCTATCTCAAGACTACCCATAGCACCAACTGCCAAGATTACACCAATAATTTTTAACGCATAACATACTTTAATCACTATTGAACACTCCTTATAGTGCTAACTTCATAAGGCTTATAATTACGAATAAGCTAATACCAGCACTTAGACCTAACGCTAATATCCAAAGGCAAAATATACCGATTTCTGTGAATAGCTTCATTACATCCAAGCCTCCTTGAATTCTTTTTCAACCTTAGCCTTAGACCAGCCTAAATCATTAAGTAGGTAATTTTTAAACCCATCTTTGTCAATATCAAAGGTACGGCCTTTTTTACCTTCCGTTTGCCAGCATTGAGCAAATTTGAATTTATCTCTCGCTATGCACTCACGAATTGATGTAGTTGTACGGCCTAGTACTTTTGCCATTTGACTACATGAGATTGTTTTAGTCATGATCATTGCACCTCACTTAGATATCTGTTAGTAAAATAAATTTGACCTTTACCAGTAACTTTTGAAGTTTTGGTAATGTGTGTACTGCCATCTGGATTTGTGAAAGTACTTTCTTTAACTTCAAACAATTTCATGTCCATAGAGCGTTGTGTTGGCATATTGTAGCTTTCGCCCTTTTGTTTGATTAAGTAACCCTCTTGACGAAGTCTTTCAAACAATCGATTTTGACCGATGTCTAAACCATTTTGTCTAAGCAGCTTTGCTAAATCACCAACTAAGATGCTTGTATGACTTGCATTGACTGCATCAGCAAATAGTACTTTAGGCTTTTGCTCCTCTACCAATGCTTTTGTTTTGTTATGTGCTTCAATTTCGTTAGCGTATAACTTCAAGGCATCTGGTAATGTTCTAGGAATATCTACGCTATACGTTCCATATTTTCTGATGCTAGGTAGTACTTCATGAGTTACCCAACGTTTAAACTCTTTTGCTTCTGGTTTACGGCTAGACATTACTAAACTATATAAGCCATATTCATTGACTATCGCTTTTGTTGGATTACCAGCAATACCGTCATTTAAAATGACACTATTCTTTTCATCATCATCTAATCGACTTAATGCTTGTCTTGAATTGCCAATATCCAAACAATCACATACATCTTTAGCTACAAACCATGGTTCATTATCTCGTAGGATAATTCGCACATTCCCAAACATTGCATTGTTAAATACTTTTAATTCGTTCATTCAATCACGCTCCCTTGCAACGGTTAAACCGTAATTCACTATAAAAAAATAATGTCATCATAAGCCACACCAAACACTTCTTGTATCTTTTGGATGTGTGGCACATCCGGAAACGAGCGTTTGCGTTCCCAATTCCCCCAAGTGTCAGCCGATACACCAACCGCTTTAGATGCAGTAACTTGCGACCAATTCTTTGACGCTCTAAGCATCTTTAAAGTGTACTTCATATCGCACCCCCTTTCTTTATTTGCATCTCCTGTTTACAGTTATCATTCTACTACGGTTAAACCGTAATGTCCATAAAATAACCTTAAACTATCGTAAAATTTCCGTAAAATATTGATTTTTTTACGAATATAACGTAATATAAGCATATAGAGATATTACTTATATATACATTAAGAGGTTTTATTATGAGTGGTTTAGGCAATAAAGCTATAATGGCTGAAAACATTCAAAGGCTTATGGAAAGCAATGGAGTTGATAGAAATCAAATCTGTGCTGACTTAGGCTTTAAATACACTACTTTCACAGATTGGGTAAAAGGTAATACATATCCACGAATAGACAAAATAGAAATGATGGCAAAATATTTTGGTGTAAATAAATCAGATTTAGTTGAAAAGCACGTTGAAAGTGGTTATTACACCAATAAAGAAGTTGCAGAATATGCGGAAATGTTACGTACTAGACCTAATGCAAGGCTTTTATTTTCGGCTGCAAAGGATATAAGCAAGGAAGATATGGAAAAGGCGGTTGAGTATATCGAATTCCTAAAATCTAAAAACAAATAATGGTACGGACGAAACGTCAGTACCACATAAAGGGGAGTGTTGTTGTTGGTTGTTAATATTATTTATTGTGATTTACCACACGTTAACGCAGTTAGTGAGCCGTCAGAGGATATAGACACACATAATATATATGTGAATAAGAATTTACCTCATGACAAAATGAAGCGTGAGATTAAACATGAGTTATCTCACATAATCAACGATGATTTTTATATAGATCATCATGTAAACCTAGTAGAAGAAATGGTTAGGCGGTCTACTACTACCATTGAAGAAACAATAGACTTTTATCATCATGTGTTGTAAACAAAAATAACCCCCTATCCAATTAAGGATAAGGGGTCTTTTAACGAGGTATTATATTATGGCAATGAAACGAGCCAACGGCTCAGGTACTGTATATAAGATGAAACATAAGCCACTACGCAAGCCATATCGTGCAGTAGTTACTTATGGATATGATGCTAATGGTAAGGCTATTCGTAAATCAGTAGGCACATTTGCCACTCAAAAAGAGGCCTATACTGCCCTAGCTTTATACTCTACTAACCCACCGCAAGAGGAGCAACGCAAGATTACATTCGGACAATGCTTTGAATGGCGAATTGAAGAAGCAGAACGGCAAGGGTTATCAAAAGGCCGTATGAAAATCATACATACTATACAGAAAATGGTTGAGCATCTTAACAATATAGAAATGAAGAATATGCGTGCTGCACACTTTCAACCTGTATTCGATAAATCAACTCACACTAAATCATATCAGAAATTAATTAAGGCTATTATTGTATCAGTAGGCACTCTTGCAGTTAAGCAAGAAATTATCCCACGCAACTATTTTTCAGATATCATCATAAACAAAAATGCTACACCAATTAAAAAGGCTAATATTTTTACGAATTTTGACCTCTACGCTATGTGGCAACACTCTGACGATATAATTATCAAGCTAACATTAATCTACGCTTATACAGGTCTTAGGTTAAATGAATTACAAACAATGAAATTAGATGATATCCACTTAAAGGAACGATACATGATAGGCGGTTCTAAGACAGAAGCTGGCAAAGATAGATGTATTCCTATAGCAGAATGTATATATCCTTTCATCAAAGAGTTGTATCAGAAAGCCAAATTTAAGCGTGTAGCGTGCCTTTTAGATAAGGTAATACATAAAGACACCTATAGAAGAGAAATGCAACGTATGTGCCAAATTCTTAATCTAGGAGAACATAAGCCACATGATACTAGACATACATTTATATCTATGGCAAGTAATGCAGGAATAGATGAGGTTATTATCAAACGCATCGTAGGACATTCAAGCAAGAATAATATCACGCAAGAAGTGTACACCCATAAGACAATACAACAATACATTGATGCGGTGAATAAGTTGCCCTTCGGAGATGCATTAAAGGGTGAGCAACAGTTGAGCAACGCTAACAAAATTTAACAATTTTTCCCATACAGGCAAAATAAAAAACCCAGTAAGTACGCATACCTACTGGGTTCTTATTTTTGTGTTCTTATTCAGCGGAGATAATCAGATATTACTAACTATCCGCTTAAACACTACATTTATGAGATTTTAGGTTGAGCAACAGTTGAGCAACCATTAAAAGCTATAACGAATTTTAACGATTTATAATGCTATCTTGAATAAAAATCATGTCAACTAGTTCCATTTTGGAACATGTTCACATGAGTCTGCCTACTCAACTGACAACTAATAGTTGATAGTTGCGTGTATCCACCATTACACGCTATGGAGATGTATGGATCACTTCCTTAATTCTTAGATGCAAGATAAATAACAGTACCACCTAATAGGATGTTCAACAACTTACTTTTGCGTTGTTCCATCTTGGCTTTGTGTATTTCTTTCTTTTGCTCGTTCAAGTATATTTCGGCTTTCGCCAATGATAACTTTTGCTCGTTCAGCATCTGCTCTTGCTTCTGTAGTAAGTTCCGTGCTTCTGTTAATTGCATCCTCTGTTCGCTGATTAAGTTCAACGCTTCGATTAATTCGCTCTTCTGTTCGTTCGTTGATAGCTTGGCTACTCTCAACTGCATTTCTAACTCGTTGATTGTAGTCAATTGATTGTTGATTGTACTCTCTAGCGTGTTGAAGTTCGATGTTAGCGTTGCGTATTCCTGTGGTGTCAATGTTACTGCTTCTGTTGGTGTAGAACCAAATACAGGTGAGAATAATGACAATACCGATAGCAATAAACAACCAACGATACCCATAAATACTTTGTAAATAGGATTTGATTTTATCATTCATGATACCTCCTAAATCACACTTCCCCATTGTTGGGCATAATATTTAGCTTTTCCACGAATTACATCACCGCCAGAACCAGCAACATCACCTTCATGTACAACCCATAAATCCCATCGTTCACACGTTGTAGTAGGGCCATAAGGTTCATGAGCATAATACCCATCCATGTTGTCGGCAGCTTCTGCATGTGTAAGTACATGTTCAATATCACATGGAATGCCGAGGTCAACACATAGCAACGCTACCACCTGTGCTAAGGTTTCAATCTGTGCTTCCGTAGGTGCATATTCACCAAGATTATCAACCCATTGTGCATTATAGGCACAATCTAATCCAATACCTATTGCAGCACCATTACGCATATAGGTATGGTTTTTATGGTCTGTCAATTCCCCATCAATATAGATATTGCCATTCCCATCAATGTTGATGTGATAATCGTCAAATTGTTGATTATATCGACCAGCTGTCCAATGCTTATATATTTTGTTAATTTGGCCAACCGCTCGACTACAATAATCATTTAATTCTGTAAGACTAACGAGGTGCATTATTATCACTCCTTTCTGTAATATTTACTGTTGGTGTTCTAGGTTCTTCCAATTTATCTGGAACACCATTTCCATCTTTATCAATCCATAATGCAAGAAAACCTACCAATGCAGTAAGAACAGATGGAATGAAGATATGATCTATGATATTAATACCAACGCTAATCATCTTATTGGCATCGTCAGATACATAACCACTAATAAAAGCCATGATATATTGAGTAACCACTAACAAAATAGGTACTAGCATTACTAACACTAGTACCCTTGTTGCTAATACACCTGTAGGGTGGAAGTTAGCCACCCTTACAGATTGATATGATTTTTTAATTGTATTGATGATATTTGGTGGTATGTTCATGAAGTTCTTCCTTTATATCCTCAACACGTACTTCTAAGGCTTCAACTTTTGCTGACAACAATACTTGCTTGCTTTCAGCTTTAATTCGTTCTGCACGTGATAATTTAATTTCATCTTTCAAGTCTTTTAGCGTATCAGTTAGCACTCCCCATTTCTCTTGGAAAATAAGATTATCTTGCATACGTTGTGAGTCCAACTGTTGTAGCAACGGAATAATCAACAATCTATATCCTGCACCTGCAACAACACCCACTATTGTGAGTGTTGTTAAGATGTCATTCAGCTCAAATTGCCAAGTCCACATCTGTTACCCCTTTCTCCAGTACCCTATAATATCAATAATATAACGTGTGTTCGCTGGTACACCCCAGCCCTTAATTATTCTGCTGTTTCGTTCAACATAAATACTATTGTTATTTACATCAACGCTTCTTTCGATTAGCCTTACTGCGACTGGTGCATTCGGTGGAAGTGATGCGACCATATTGCCATTACCAGAAGGGGTTTTCAATTTAAAATCAAAATGCAAGTATCCCCAGCCTGTTAATGGGTCAAATGCTAAATATCCTCTATCAGCGCCAGGATTACTAGCTATAGCGTTTCCCCAAACAACCTCATATATTTCAATAGGTTGTGAAGTTACTTGTCCACCACCGCTTCCAGGGTCGCCTTTAGGTCCTCTTAAAGCTAGTAATTGTTCCGCCGTAAAATCAGAATATTTGAATGGTTCGCCTTTATCACCCTTAGGGCCTTTAAGTGCGTTAAGTTGGTCTTGAGTGAAGTCAGAATACCTAAAAGGTTCGCCTTTATCACCTTTAGGACCTTTTAACCTTTCAATCTGTTCAGATGTAAGTTGTGCACTTGATGTATACTGATTAATTTCCGCTTTCTTAACATAATCACTTAATTCAGATTTTTGAGCGAAGGCTTGCCCTTCTATTTTATTAACGTAACGAGTAGAAGCATCACCAGGTGTTAATGCATATTGACCAATTTCTGTTTTTTTAATATAGCTATCTAAATCATTCTTATAGGCGAATGTTTGAGTAGCCCAACCCTTTTGAGCATAATTGTTATTGGCATCTGTTTTAGACAAATAATTATTTAACTCTGTTTTAAGTGCATATTTAGGGTCGCCTATCATAGTTAGATAGTTTCTTAAATCTACCTTCTTTAGATATGCATTATCAGTATCCGCCTTAGTTGCATATGCTGATAAATCTACATTAGCACCAGTGCCAGGAGGTCCTGGTGGTCCTGGGTCTCCCTTCGGTCCTTTTAAAGCCACTAATTGCTCTGGTGTGAACATATCATAAGTAAAAGGCTTTCCATCTTTACCAGGCGGTCCTTGAATACCCTGTAGCCCTTGTTCTCCGTTTAGTCCGTCAATGCCATTCTTACCAGGTTCACCCTTTGGACCTGGAGGACCAGGAGGCCCTTGCTGTCCTGGTTCACCCTTCGGCCCTTGCAATTTAATAATTTGGGTATTATCTTTTACAAAGATTTTATCATCATCAATAGACTTTATATGAATATTTTCATCACTCATATTATTTCCCCCTATTGCTGATGCCTTCAGCTATTGTTATTTCACCTTTTATCAGACATTTAATAGGCTTTTCACCACTCCATAGGAATAAATCCCAATAGTACTTGCCATAGTTTAATGTGTTGGTATCCAGTGATAAGATGATTTTACTTAACTCATCACCTTCTAACCCCTCTTGTGATACTGCCACATCAAACTTTGCCTTGTACTCATCATCAGTTGGATATTTCCTAACGCATGCAAATAGGCTTTCACTATCTACTGCATTTGTATATCCAACATTTAGAGTGATTGCTTCTCCTTTAATGACATTAAAGTTGTGTTGGACTGGTAACATCCGCATCATCCTCTTCCAAATCCATTAGATCATTATGAATACACCCCTCTGTAGGGCAAGTGCCATCTTCGTTTAAAGTGGCCCAACAATATTCACAAAAACGCATTACAGGTACATTGCTTTTAATCTCATCCATATTATTTCACCGCCTTAATTTTAGATACCATTTCAGCTTGTAATGTTTTATATTGCGTTTGCAAATCGCTAATATCTGCATTAGCCAATCGTCTACGCAATACTGCTTTATCAAGTGCATCAAATCGTTTATCATAGTAGTCTTTGATTTGTGCTACTTGTTCTGCTTTAGTTAGTGGTTTTGGTTCTGGTGTTACAAATTCACCATTCACATAGAATTTACCTTTCATAAATTCATCAAGCATAGCATCACCATCAGCAGAGTAAATATACTCCGCTGCATCTGGCCATTCTTGTTTAGCATGATCTAGTAATTCATCTTTGCTAATCAAATTATCAATAAAAGATGTAATGCGTTCACCTTGTTCATTTAATACAAATACATATTGGTTCATGTGTTTTCTCCTTCTTTTATGCCATGCCTAATGCAAACCAGTAATAGGATGCTGCATATCTATCACTTGCTACAAATACTGCTTTTGTATTGTTGCTTTCGTTGGCAGAATTTGCAAAATATCTAGGTGTATCTGAACCTGTCCAATATGCATCTATTGCATTCGCCATAAATAATGTTGTAAATCTAATTGGGAAGGTTACTTCTGTTTTAGTTACGTTGTCTTGTCCGCCAAATCCCCATTGTATAGTAAACCCATTCGCAAATTTAACATATCCACCACTCACAGTTAGTTTAGATGCTACTATAGCACCTTGCCCTAATAGACTTTTGAGTGTGCTTAGATTAAGTACTTTATTTGTATCACTATCGTTATAGTTAGCAGTAATAAAATCAATCACCTTCGATGTATTATCACCTTTAATTAGTGATAATCCTGTATTAGTTTTATTTGCATCTTTAACATAAGCACCAGAATTAATAGCAACATATCTATCTAGTTCGCCTTTAGTAACAAATGTACTATCAGACATATTAACAGTAATATTTTTAGCATTACCAATTACTGTTCTAATTTTATATATTTCGCTATCAATTGGTGTTGTCTTATCTGGTACATACCCCACATTGTTTCCACCATTTGTATAGCTATATAACATTTCTGCTTTGCCATCTACTTTTGCATATAGTCCAACTTCACGAGGGAAGAAGCCTACATTTAAAGTGTTGTTGGATAGTGTAGCGGTAATTAAATATTGACCGTTGCCCTCATTGATACCACTTGTTACAGGCAATTCCATCTTAGGTGAAATTACACCAGTCATTTCATTGAAGTTTCTGCCTGTGGCATCTCCATCGCCTACTACAACACGTGTAAAAATTAAATTTTTTCGTGTTGCCACACTTTCAGCAATCATTGCCAAACCATTTTTAGTAACCACATTTTGTGGATATTGACTAGGCATTATATACCCCCTTAACAATTAATATAATTAATTACATTAGCTTTAGTAATGTACACACCAGCCACTATAGATGCATCGTCTAATGCTGAATTAAAGCCTACCATCGGATTGATAGTAGTTGTTTCAAACGTAGTAACGATACCGCCAGCGTATAATTCAGTATCAACGCTATGAACATCATTAATACTAAGTCCAATATGTGATGGCTTAACTACAGTTAGGTTCTTCCTAATTTGTGGTATTGCATATACAAAACTTGAATTATTAAACTCCAGTTTCAACACACCATCTTCAAACAATACATCCACATCATCAAGAACGAATGTTTTGACAATAGCTTTAATTTTATCAAGTGTACATTTGCCGTTATTATTCCATAGCATTTGCACTATGGCTCTACGTTGTTCAACTGAACCCTCACCATTGATGCCTAAATCTTTTTCGTAAACCTTTAATCCACGTTCACCTACCGCATCAAAGAAGCCATTGTCTAGTAACACATTTAGTAGTTCATCTATATCTTGCAGTTGTAATCCAGCTGCTTGATATAACTCTCTAACCCACGGATCATTGCGATACATCTTATTAATGGCTTTTAGTGCATACTCTTTGAAATCTGTATTAGTCATTTAAAGCCACGCTAACTGTACCCAATACGGCAACTTGTTCACTAGTTAGATTGATTTTGCTAGTGCTATTATTTACAGTAACGCTTTCATAATCAGTAACCCCAGCACTATCAATGATAATATTGCTTATTTGTGCTACTGATACATAGTCCTGTTTAAAAGCAATCCTTTTTAGGTATGCAGTAACCGCTTCTGTAATATCAGATGTAATGCTTGATTTAGTAGAAGTTGTAGAGTGTTGTACACCTCTAACATCAATGTTAATAGGCACTTCTGTCGCACTAACTACAGTACAATGTGCACCTATTGGTGCTTGCCCATCACCTATGCCTTTACTATCTGGGTCTATGTAATCTTGTACACGTTTCACTAAATCGGTACTCGCTGCCTTTCTATCGGAATTAATGATAATTACCTTAACAGTATTATTGCCATTCCATAGACCTATAACGTGGGCTTCACCAACACCCTCTACCTCTTTTGCCCATTGTTTATAGTGGTAATCGTTACCGCTTGTAGCTGGTTCTCTTAATTCCTCATAGTAGCGTTCACGTAAGTCATTGTCCTTTTCTTCATCTTCGCCACCTTTGGCCGCATCATCATTAATGACTGCGTTGATACCAGCAATAGTAATAGGCATTTGCGTTATTGTACCTTTAGGCACATTACCAACTGCACCAGCTTTAGTACATCTGATTTTGATGATAGAGTTGTCTTCCACATCTTTGTTTTCTAGCGACTCATATTGAATACCGCTTTCGCTTTCAAATAAATCGCCCTCATGAATGGTTCCGTTACCATCAACAATACGCAAGTTACATACTGATTTAGTGGCTAGTTTTCGCTGTGTTCCTTTACGTTGGAATACCACCCTTGTCAGTTCATCACCTGTTAAGTTATCCACGTTTTGTTTGCGTTCGATTTCTTCCGCCTTTTTCCACAGTTCAAGTAAAGCAAATGCTTCACCTCTTGTTATGTCATACGTTGGGAAGCCTTCTGTTTTCTGATACGCATCGTCAATGTTTTCAAGCATCGTATTATGGATACTATCAACACTATAATTCGAATTCATGTTCTATCTTCACCTCTTCCCCTGTATTAGTAACTACTGTGAAATAAAAAATACCAGCGTTAAACTGCCAATCTTTGACAACTACAACGCATGGTACTTTATTCATGATACCCTCGGTTATTCTTCTTTTTATTTCAGATACTTTATATGCTCGTGGCAATCTGTACCCTAATAGTTTAGTTAGATCTAACCCAAAGCTATCACTATAGATTAAGTATTTCTTCATTTCAGTACGAATAAATAACTCAATCCATTGTTTAATTGCTTCAATCTGCGTATCTTCTACATTGCGACCATCTTCAAATACAAAACGATGTGTTTTATAGTCGAATTTAAAAGACCGCCCTACTTTATGTTGTGAGTTTGTAGCCGTTGCCGTAGATTGAATTGAGTTTGTGAAGTTGTAATCTGTAGGAAACATCATACCCCCTCTTTCACAATATCAACGATAAAAAAATGTTGCTCGTTTTCATCTGGAATAACAAGTACTTTATCGCCAGCTTTCCATAATTCATTAAGCACTATCTTACCTTCGCCCTGTGCATCGTAATCAGATTTAGGGCCAGCAGGGCAGCCTTTGTGTGTCATTTGTCCACTATGTCTATAAGAGTATGTAGTGATATGGTGAATTAATTGAAAGCATACATATCCATTAGATGCATCTATCATGAATTTTCCATCCCTAATAGCTACCTTCCACGGTGAAGTGCTAATGACTTCACCTAAGCAAGCACCTATCCGTATAGGGTTAGTACGTTCCTTAAACATAGATGCCATTTGGCTGTGCCACTCTTCCATATTTACCCCCTATGACATTCTAATTACTTTAGTCGGTGCTTCGTTCGTATGCCATGCGTTATTAGCATCAGAATAAAACTTAGCGTGTCCTTCACTACTACTGTTACCAAAACCACCGCCAGCACCATCAGAGATAATAACGTGTTGGTTATTACCATACACCAAGATATCACCCTTTTTAGCATAGCCGTCAAAGGCTTCCACCTTATACCCAGCACTTTGAGCATTATTAACTAGTGTATCTACATTAGCCGTACCAATATCCGCCTGTTGCTTCAAGAATGGACTATAGTATGAACCGGCCTTAACCGCCACATCTACGCACCCATTATCACGATATACACTTTGATATCCGTTAAGTGCGTTCATGCCAGCATCAACTTGCGTTGCATTAGCGGTACTATTTGTTGCATTTGGTGTAACAGTTGTAGTAGTGCTTGTTGCATACTTACTTGTATCAAGTTCTTTAGTTACACGTTTTAGATCTAATGTCATAGTATGGTTAACTCCATAATTATGTTTGCAGTTTTCTACTATGAATTTATCGTGTATATCTACTGTGTAATCATCAATGATAATAATGCGACCACTCCTTACTGTATCATCACCTAATAATGTTAGGTTTAACTTTTCAGCTACCTTATTGGTATCTTGAATGGTTTTCTTAGCAATTTGAGCGGTCTGTGCTTGTTTCTTATCATCAACCTTAACAATCTTCTTGATTAAGCCGTATTTCTTGATGCTTTCATCATCTTGAATAGTTGATTTAACCGATGTACTCTTTTCTTTTTGAGATATAGCCACAATGCTATTACGCATATCTTCCATGCTTAAATCTCTTGAGTAATTGTTAATAGGTTGAGTGATAACCTTATCTAGCACTAAATCCTTGTAGTCCTCAACGTGTATCTTGCCGTCTCTGTATTCTAAGCGGTATTTATAGCCTGTTTCTTCTGTGGCTTGCTTAATAATATCCTTAATCACATCCGATACTGTTTCACCTTGATATATCTTCTTGATACTAGTCTTAATATCAGCCACATTACCCAAAGGCACGTTATTCTCACTACATACCTTTTTGATAGCTTCAAGACCACTAACACCATTGAATTGAATTTCTATCTCTGACTTGTTGAGATAAAAGCAGTAATCAAAGCAAGTGTAACTATATTTGTTAGCACCGCTTTGTTTTTCTGCTACCACAATGCCTTGAAACACTACTTGCTCTTGTTGTTCCTCGTTCAGTTGCGTTGTAGCACTCTTATTATTGTTACTAAGCTGGTTACTAAACTCAATCTTTCCACCAATAGCAAGCCGTGTACCCATAAGGTTAAAATCAAAAGGGTTATCCGCCAAATCAAATGTAAATTCTTGACCTAATGTATCAATGCCATCTGACCTTTGATAGTTATTTGTGTAAGCGGTAATTTCACGAGTTTCAGTAACATCTTTACCATCTTTATCTTTAGTTGTATTTGTATACTGTAACTTCATTTCTTAACCACCTTACTGTCAGTAGCTTTTGCATCTGTACCCTTATTTTCGCCACCAGTCGAAGATTGAGCAGTAGTTGATGTATTAGTATATACATATTCTTCAATGCCTATTGTGGCCTTAATATCTCCAACCTTATCATATGTGTATGATAGATCATTAATGACACATGGCATATTAAGGATTTCATTGCCGTCAGATTGAATAATACATATCCGCATCACGGCTTTCATTTGCCTTTGTGCTTGAAAGAATTGTAAACATTGCAAGCCGTCTGTACCATTACCACGAATAAAAGAGTAATCCTTACCAACTGGCAATAGGATATTGTCTAGGCTTAATGTTCTAAGTCCTAGCGGTCCTATTAGCTTAATATCACCACGCAACCCATTAAAGGTTTCGTTAGATTGTGGCTCATTAATCGTAGGTAAAGGGTTAGGAACTACAGGCAATGTAATGTATTCATCTGTCAATTCAGAGTGAAACACAATATCTGTAGTCGGTTTCTTATCTAAGTAATCTAAGACCTTACCAACTAATCCATGTGATAATTTGTCAGCATACTGCGTGGCTCGTGTAACTGCTAATTTTTGCAATTCAGCTTGTTTAGATTGTATGCGTTGTTGCATTATCTTTTTTGCACCGTCTTGAAAATTCACATTACACCCCCTACATATTGCCCATAGCTAACATAACTTTATCAGTAACGTGTCTACCGCACGCATCCATAAAGTCTTCGTTACCTATTAGGTTGCCCTGTATTGTTACATTGACTGTTACATTACCACGGCTACTTGCTAATTGTTTCATGCTTTCATCATGTGGAATTACTTGTGATCCATTCGGTAGATTGATAATTTCGCCACGTTGATTTTCGTTGACATATGTCGCTCCACCTTTCCAGTACTCTGTACCAGTTGCATTATGTTCACCAGTTACACGGCCAATGGTGTTGTTATATAGCCATGCTCCGCCCTCTTTGATAGCATCGATTTTTTCACCAGCCCATTGCAATTTATCTTGAACCCAGCCAAGCACATCCTGTGCAATAGATTTGATAATCCCAAAGTACCCATTAAAGATTTGGACTAATCCACTAAAGGCCATATCCCAGTTGCCTGTGAACACACCTACAATGAAATCAATGATGCCGTTGAAGATTTGCATAACGCCATCTAAGATAGGTCTCATAATTTCCATAAATCGGTTATAGATAGGTGTAACAACTTCTATAACCCCATTTACAAATTCCATGCATCCACTTACTAGGCTTGACCACAATTCGGAAGCATAGCTTGAAATTGCATCCCAAACACCTATTGCTACCTCTTTCACTGTATCCCAGTTATAAATTAATAACGCAATAGCCGCTATCACGGCATACAATGCAAACACCATAGGATTTGCAATCATTAGCATATTCAATACTCTTACAATTTTTACTACAGTCATAAAGCCACTGAATATAGATAACAATATAGGTAAGATGCTGGATATTACATTAAATGCAACGAACCCAGCTACAACTACTTTAAGAACAGGCACTAAGAACCCAAGATTATCAACACACCATTTAATAACACTACCTAAAGTGGCTAGAACGCTTTTAACTACGTTCATACCCTCTGTTAGATTTGTTTTGATGGTTTCCTTATTCTCTGTAATTACCTGTGCAATCCATGTAAAAGCACCACTAAATGTATTGAATATATCTTGAATGACTGGTGCAACTATAGGCATGATAGTACTTACCATATCAATAAAGGCTTTTTGCATAGGCAATAGACCCTTACCAATCGTAGCCATTAATGCTGCCTGTTGGTTCTTCATCCGTTTTAGTTGTCCATCTGGTGTATTAGCTAGTATTTCATTCTGTTTAGAGAATGTACCATTAACTATTTCATTAATAGTTGCCAAGCGTTCTGCTTCTGTACCATTTTTAATGATTAGCTTTTGTGCTTCTGTTAAAGGTATCTTCATCTTAGTTAAGCCAGCTACATCACCATTGAACGCTCTACCGATTGCCTGTGATGCTAACTGTGCATCTTCTGCTGTAGCATTGATACCAAATTTACCAGCAACTAAATTAGTTAAGGCTTCAGATAGTCCGTCCACCTTATCAACAGGAACATTCCATTTATTAAGTTCTTGATACCCAGCACGAATGGTGCCAGCAGAGATAACCCCTACTTGCCCCCATTTGGATGCATATTCGTTTAACTGCTTTTGTGCAGCATCTAGCGACTCTGCTGATTTATCATACAAGGAATTGTTATTGGCCAAACTGTTACGCAATAATGTTTGAGATAGTTCCGCACTTTTTGCTACATCAAGTGCTTTCTTGCCGTAATCAACAATAGCACCAACACTAGCGAACGCACCCAAGCCTGACATAGCCAATCCCATCTTACCGATGCTACCAGCAATACCTAAGAATTTGTTATTAATTCCGTTACCAAAATTACTTAACTTATTCTTCATGGCTACCATCTTGCGTTCTGTGTCTTTCGCACTATCGCCAGCCTTTTTCATAGGTGCAGTAAATTGGTCTTTAAGACTAAGTAATACGTTAATACTTTTAGCCATTATTGCCCCTTTCTAAATCTTCCATATCCAATTCAAAGCACGCACTATAGAACGTGCGTTCTAATGGATCTAATGCAAGTAACGAGGATAATGTATGGCCTTTTTGCATATAATAGCGGAACATTGTTAGTTCCCTGTCCGCTCTTATTGCTTTTTTACATCTTCAACAGGATTTGCAATACCATACATACCCAAGATAGCTTCACCCAATGCAGTAATATCTTCCACGCTATCGTTTAGCACTTTATACACTACATCTGTAGGTTCAGCACATTCATATTTAGCTTGTAATTCTTTATTTTTAAACAATGGAACGCAAGCATAGATGAGTTGTACCATCGCATCCATCACCGTGGATAGCGTTGCATCTTGCTTAATATCGTCCATAATACGCAATACTGTTGGTAATGGTTGATGAATTACAGTCAATTCACCACCTAAACCTTTTACATATACATCTTTAGATTGAAAACCCTCTTGCATATTGCGGTTAAGCAAATCTTCAAGTTGTAATTTAGCCATATATTATCCACCTCACATTAAAAAGGAAAGGCGATGCACTAAGCACCGCCTACATATTAAAGAATTAAATCTAAGTAGTTGTAATCAGCAAATTTGAAAGGATAGCTTTCTTCTTGTACCTTTTTGTTTTCAAATCCATGTGTTAATTCGTCCAAAGTAACACCAGTTAATTCGATACGTTCAGCACCATTTACATCTGGGTCTGTTAATTTAGATACAATTTTAATATCTGGTACACTACCATTTTTGATTTTACCAGCAATCTTTTGTGCTACACGGCTATCGATTTTGTGAAGTACTAATGTACCAGCACCTTCAAAACCTACTAAGCGTTGGTGAACACCCATTTCGCCATTAATGTCTACCGCTTCATATTTAAGGGAGATTTTAGCTTCAAAAGATTTAACATTTGCATATAATTCGCCATCAATCCATACTTTACCAAATTGGCCACGTAAGATTTGATTATGAATGTCTTTACTTGCCATACTTTACCCCCTTATTCCATAGTAATTTGGAAGGACAAATCTTCCATAGCATCAAGAATTTTAACTTTAGCAGCAATAAATACAGTAGATTTGAAGGACATTTCTTTAACTTTTGCTTCATCCCAATCTTCTGCTTCTGTTTTACCTACAGATAACCATGCTTGTCTTTGATTTTCTACATCAACAAATGCATGGTTGTCATATTCTGGGTCTAGAATTTCACCATTAACTACTTTAGTTAAGGATTTGAAATATGCGTTTACAGAAGAAATAAACAAGTATTGGTTATCCAAGTGGTTTTTATACTTGCCTACATAGTATTTTTTAAATGTAGAGTATAAATCCTCTTGAATTAAG
>ENA-OWLL01000034-OWLL01000034.1-metagenome-genome-assembly--contig:-NODE-34-length-33827-cov-7.782897_pt1 | contig 33827 bp, 51 predicted proteins | sample MGYA00245347_ERZ651098 | MGnify/ENA primary metagenome ERZ651098 (study PRJEB26857, sample SAMEA4031767) | metagenome | biome: human; feature: oral; material: saliva | place: Philippines | collected 2014 | study...
TAGAGCAACTGACTCTTAATCAGTGGGTCTAGGGTTCGAATCCCTAAGGGTGTACGAATATTTCCATAAAGAAGAGGATGTGTCCATTTTGGCATACCCTCTTCTTTTTGTATACCACCCCTACTTTCTCAAGGACAGTAGATATTTTGGACTGACCCCTTTTAAATCTCTGTACAACTGGCTCAGTAGGAAAAAGGTGGGGAAATTTCTTTATTTGCTATCTTTTTCTTTCCTTTGCATTATGGAAGATACTTATCTATATCATTTAGCATCGTTGGTTCTCCCTAAGGATGTATTGAAATACTTCTCTGTAGTTAAAATAGAACCTAGTCCTTCATTATTGCGTATCCATCTTGATGAGAAGATGGAGAAAGAACTTTCCGATGACCTTCATTTTGATTCTAAAGGCTTTATGGACGCTGTTGAGGTTACCGACTTCCCTATTCGTGACCATAAAGTTATTCTTGTTCTTCGCCGTCGTCGTTGGTTAGATACGCGTACAGGCAAGAGTTTCTCTCTTCCTTTACAGATTGATATTACAGCCTCCGGTACTCGTTATTCCAAAGAGTTCGGAGCTTTTTTAAAAGAAACGTATGGAGACATCCCCAGTGACCTGCCGTACGCTTGAGGAATTCTATCATATCAATGGACATAGTTTTGAGAAACAATATAAGGAAACATTAAGCGGTTACAGGTCCTGGGAGCAGTTGCCTCATGCACAGAAGTGGCTTCTCTTTGAGGATAATATTGGCAAAAACTTAGCTATAGACGAGACCTCCTTGTCCAATGGTGAACTCTATACGATTGTGACTAATAGGGATAAACATGGCAGGGAAAGATGTCTTGTAGCTATTGTTGCAGGAACCAAGTCTTTGGATGTCTGCAAGGTGTTGGATAAGATAGATGAAAAGAAGCGGGAAGAAGTAGAAGAGGTCACCTTGGACTTATCCGATAGTATGCGTAAGATAGTAAGACATTGTTTTCCAAAAGCTAAACGAGTTGTTGATCGCTTTCATATACAGAAACTTGCAAGTGATGCCGTGCAACAGATGAGAATAGAGCACCGCTGGTCTGCCTTACAGCAAGCAAATGACGAGAAAGAGAATGCAAAGTTAGAAAACAGACCCTATCAACCTGTGACTTTTGAGAATGGAGATACACGTAGTGAACTGCTGGTAAGAAGCAGGTACCTGTTATTCAAATCATCGGAGAAATGGACTGATGAGCAGAAGCTAAGAGCCAAGATACTATTTAGAGAATATCCTGACATCAAGAAGGCTTACGGCTTATCACATTCGCTAAGAATGATTTTTGCAAAGAACACCGTCAAAGACGCAGCTAGACTATCATTGGCCAAGTGGTATAATAAGGTTGAAGAAGCTAACTTTCATTCCTTTAATGTCATTGCAGCAACTATCTACGAACATTACGATGACATACTAAACTTCTATATTAACAGAGCTACAAACGCGGCTGCTGAATCCTTTAACGCAAAAATAAAACTATTTAGGGCTAACGTAAGGGGAGTTGTGGATAAAAGTTTCTTCCTTTTTAGGATTGCTAAACTATATGCTTATCCACACTAAATATCTACTGTCCCTAATTTATGCGTATAACTACTTGATTATAAACGAAAAGAGCCTTACGATGATGCGTAAAGCTCTTTATTCTATTTGTGGACCAGATAGGGCTTGAACCTATGACCTCCAGATTATGAGTCTGTTGCTCTAACCAACTGAGCTACAAGTCCTGTAATTTTCGTTTCTGAATAATATAACTTTGGCGAATTAAACGCTTACTACCTTGAATCCTAAATCTTCCAATTTCTCCATTAAAGCCTTGAAACGTTTATCTCTGTAGTCCTCTTTTTCAAACCAAACGGATTTATTAACAACTGGTATTCTCGGACTTGCCTCAATGCCCTTGTTGATAGTTATTCCGTATTGCCACCTTGCTCTGGGGGTTTCGACAAAACGCATATCTTTATCAACAGTGATAATATCGAACAATGAAATAAACGTTCCAAAATCTTCAAAATATACTACTGAACGAATATACTTTTTATCATCAGCTTCTTCCTCCGTTAGCGGAATAAGATTGTTTGAATTTTCCTCCACTTTAACAGCTTTGGACGATTCCTCTGGGATTTGACTTTCTCTAACTTTCATTTACTCTTTGTCGTTTTGACCATACTATAAATGGTGAAGCATTTACTTCTGCTATATAGGTCTTGCCGTCTACTTGAATTTTATATACAGAACCTACTGCAAAGTCCTTGGTATGATAATTCTCATAAAGCATTTTCTCTTTTTCAATTTTAGCTCCCTGAGGAAAGAAAGATTTTATCTCCCAACCCTCCTCATCGTTGTCGTCTTGCGATTCGAGCATTCTTAAATCGCTAATCTCGCAATTCAGATGATAGGCTATTTCTTCAAAGTACTCTGAAAGCGAACTGTAAGTGTTTAACAAACTGCTCACGTAATCAGAAGAATTTTCAAGTTGTTTTTCCATTATCAAAAACTTAAATTTTTTATCAATTTCTGGAATGAGAAACTTTGACTTTTAAAATCCATCAAATGCTTTCTTGTTAAGGACGCTTTTCTTTTCAACTTTCTTTTCAAGGATATACTTCTTTCGTACTTCTAACGAAGTACTCTCTTCGTATATCTTATCTTGAAAAGAAAACTTGTAATTTTATACTAACGCATAAAATTACTTTTTCTTTTATCCAACTTTTCTTTTTATAGTTTATACTATTCTCGCACGTCCGCCCGTAATGCATAGGCGTGTACGTACATGTATAGGCGCATGCAGGTATGCGTATATGAGCGTATGAGAGCGTATTGCGATTGAAGAAAGAGAATGTTGAAAATCTTTTTTTTGGTGTATTTTAGATGGGATTTTTACCGAAAACATTGCGTATGCCCTTAGCATCACTTTCTTAATTCCGACCCTATACTTTACCCTGAAAGATACGAAAACGGATGCTACGTGGGTTAAAATATTGCTAATGATATAAAAATCTCTCTTATTATACTCCGAACGGAAATATAGGAGAGATTTTAATGTCAATTTCAGAAATTACCAGATAAGATGATTTAGATTGAGAATAACCGAATCCCAAAATTCAAAGAATGGGAACATTACGTATTTTAAGAATATTACTGTAAAAGAAACAATCCATAAGGCTCCCCAGTATGTTCTGAAAGGTTTGCGTAAACGATACTTACCAAAACGACCCTTGAAAAAATTTACTAACTTATTCATATCAATATCTCCTCTTGTTACTCGTTTAGAATTTTGGTGTAAAACCTGCGCTATTAATACATTTCTTTCTGAAAGCGTCAATGCTATCTGTAACGTATGTACGCTTTACGCAGAAGTAATTATTGTAATTTCGTTCGCCAAGTTCCTTAGCAGCAGCTGTTCCGTACTTCAACGCTTCGCTGCGGTTCTTATCCTCTTTATCAAAGGTAGTCCAGCCGTATTTATCTGAACGCTCGTCTCCGCATCCGTACAGTACAAACCAAGTGTTTCGTACTTCTTCTGTTGAATTTTCCGCAACTTCCTTTTCTTCGCTCACGGACATTTCCATTTCTTCAATTTCCTTTAAAGCATCAAGGATAAACTTTTCCAAGATAGGTTTTAAATTCTCATTACCGCCCCAATCTATGTAATTCTTAGAATTAACAACCGCCTTTAGATTCTTGAATGCCTTTCTATCTCCCAGACGATAAATGTCAATACCACTACCAGTTACGCAAGCGCAATATCCTTTAATTCTCAGTCTCTTACTAAGTTCTTCAGCGACCCTTTCGATTGGATTTTTAAAACGATTCAGCATCATAATTTTTATATTTAATTACATTTCCTGGTACAAAGGTACGACTTATTTTTCAAACGGCAAAATAAAAAGCGAAAAATTTTGGTAATTTTTTTCGCTTTTCTTGTTTTTAGTGGTAATTTTAAGTATTTAAACCTAAAACATTACATTAATTTTACCGCTTACAACCTCAACTTCTCCGTCAACCTGCGTCCAAAAAGTTCCTCCAGCAGGAATAACCACCCCATCTGTATCTTTATCGGACGTATAACGAACGACCGCTTTGGTAGTTTCGGAATTAACAATGCGTATTACAGCATTCTCTAACTTCGGCAATTTATCTCCACTTGAATAATTTTTACCCCTTCCTAATGCGGAAAATACGCATGCTCTCGAATTTTGATCAATCGCTAAATTTCTCATTTTATTAATATATTGTTAAACTTACAAGTACCTATAAATGAAAATCTGGAGAGAAATTTCGCAACCTCTCTCCAGAAAAATAAAATTATGATTGAAAATAAACTTCAGATGAACTTTTCGGTAAATGCGTCTATCTTGAAATTTTATATAAGGAATGTAATTAATATTCCAATCATTATACCGATAATATCTGCGATAATATCTTTCTTGTCGAATATCTCACTCATCTTCTTTTCGTCAATAACTTCCTTAATAACTCCAAAACCATACGTAATGATCATAGCAATGCCTCTACATAGCCATAGGTTACTAATACCCACCTTATGGATTAATAGCGTCAGAGCAACTAAAAGAATGATGGATACAGCAGCGTGAGCTATCTTATCTATATTCTTAGAAACGAAAGAATAATAAATTTCAATTTTCTTCATAATAAAATAACGTCTATATTTTCTCAATACAGACGTTATATAACTGATGACGTAAAACTCTACTTTGGAAGAGTAGTCTCTGGACTATTTATTAGTATGGTATCGTAATACGATGTATCTGAACGATATTCTATTGTATAATAAACCGCTGAATCGCCAATGTCCTTAATCTTCTCTTTATACAATATTCTTTCAGGCTTAACAAGCATTTCAGGTCTACTCGTACAACCGATTGTTAGAATGCTGGAGAATAAAGCGATTGCTATAAAAATCTTACTTCTCTTCATAATTATACTGTGTAGTTATGCGCTCTACCTATAACGTGATAATCTCCATCGCCTAAACTCCGCATCTTTCTTTTCAGAGTAGAGAGCGTAATTTTGCGTGGTTCTAAAGAGTTGTACAATATTAACAACTCTTTAGCCTTAGCATCCTTTGTACGTCTTTCCATTACGCTTCAAAAGTTTTAGTAATAACTTTAATTAGTTTCAGAGCATAAGCCTTGTCCTTGAAACGCTTCAACTTAGACTTCAACGCAAGATTATCTAATAGACAAAGAGTTTTAAACATAAAAGAATTTACCGCGAATGTTATTACTTCCTTGTCGAACTCTTTTGCGTTCTGAAGAAATATATTAACTTTAATATCAGAAGATGCGTCCATAGGAATGCGTACTTCAAAAATATCATAAACGTCTTGATACTCTTCACTACGTACTACTCCAGAGAGCGATTGAAGTCCCTCAAGAATATCTTTCAATCTCTTTCGTTCCGTTTCGTCCTTATACAATACGATGTAGTCTAAATCTTTAACAACGTACTCTTTAGAATCTAAACCAAGCATAAACTGCATAGCGGCAGTACCTGTTAAGATATGTTCAATACCTAATTTAGTGAAATAACCGCTAAAGGTTTTAATTCCATAAACAATTTCTTTTAATTCCATCGTGTAATAAGTTTTATAGTTTTATTTTCTTAAATTGTTCTACAAGTTTAATAGTTTCAGCCTTACAAAATGCTTCGCTGCAATTTTCTAAGTTATCTCCATAGTGAATAGTATCAAAACCGAAAATCCAGCTATCAACAGGAACCTCATCTTCAGAAAGTAATATCGCATCAGAAACAAGTCGTTCATTATAAGCTCTGGAGTACGTTAATCCTCCGTGTACAGAAACAAGCTCATTAACTCGGTCGTAATGCATACCATATAAAGGGTGATGAGGTGGAACGGCAACATAACCATCGGCATATCCGCATTCTTGAGGAAACATTTCATCATTACGAACCGTATCATTTCTGACCTTATTCAGGAATGGAACAAATTTTACTTCCAATCCTTTTTCAAGTTCTTCGTCAGAAATAACGTCAATCATTAAGCATCTTCTTACTGCGGCAAGATAATCTACATTAGCAGCGTTCATTGCTTGGCTTAATAATTTATAGTATTTATGCGGCGTTGTTAAACCAGCTGAGAATCCGAAACTGGAAACGCCATCTGTAACCTTTATGTGAATTCTATAACGATAATCAAAGATAGTTTCGGCAATATAACCGCAAGAATCTTCTTCAAAATAAAGTCCTGGGATATTATCTACAACGGACTTTCTTCCAGCATTAAAAGCGTTCTCAATATCCTCTGCGGTAAATATCGCTTTATCTTCAAAGGAAATCTCATTACCGCTTTTACGTTCGCTCAATCTTTCTTGAGCGTACTCTTTTGCTAAATCTTTTCTTTCCATATTAACTCATTTTACTTTAGTTATTTCTTGTTGTAATAAGAAACGTTGGTTAATATTGTTATTTTGCTAATATACGATTTATCTCATCATCTTCTACTTCTTGATTGAGGTCGTCAAAATTGAGAATTATCATTTTAGCCGTTTCAATCTGATGATGCGCCTTATCTCCTAAACCTAATTCAATCAGTTGTTCTGCATCCGATAAATGGGACATTACAGCAAGTCTTAAATTTATTTTCATAGTCTTATCTTTTATTCAATGCTTTTCTTCAAATCTCTTATAACTTAACGCATAGCAGGTCTTAACTTTAATACGTCCTGATAAATGCCAAGCCGCACGAGTTATAACGTCTATTATTACTACAATCCCATCTTCCGTTCTACGTGAGACTTGGTAAGCTCTACGATTGCGTATAAATATATCGCCAGATTCTAATGTCTTTAGTTCTACAATTTCCATACGTTTATTTCAGTTATCAATGTTGTTAAATTTATATTTTAACAAATCTTTTCCCATGCGTACAATTTCCTGTATCTACCGAACGTTGTACTAAGGTTTTAGAGATTCCTGTAGAACGTGCGGCTGCGTTTATACTCGGATATTCCTTGCCGTCATTAACGCAGCGTATCGGTATTGGACGCACGTTTCTATTCTTAATAAATTGCGGCGTTACAAGTTCAATCCTGATCTCCTGAGCTTCTGTAATATTATCGCTTAGGTCTTTCCAGTACTTTAAATTTTCTATTTGCTCTGGATGGTTTCTTCTCGTCCACGCACGTAAAAACGTTTTAGGCTTCATACTTCTTGAGAACTTTTTTGATGTTTCTTATCTTATTCAATTCAATTTCGTACTGCGCTTTATTATTAGCCTTATCCTTTCGTTTTTCAGCATCACGCAGGGAAATCTCTAATCTCTTTTTTATACGTACTATCTTCTTGGAATGTTTATTTACCAAAGATAATCTTGTATCTTTCCACTCTACAGGACGGATGTTGATAACCCCATGCAAATAACTTCCATAATTATTCAATCCGTAATTAACCAACCAACAATTAGCGGTTTCGTTCTGCATAAGCGCATCGTGATTGATTACCTCACCTGTTATTCCGTGAATAAGGAAATTAACAACGGTCATCATAGCGCAAGTTCTATCTATATCTTCAGCAATGTGATAGCAACCCTTATTCTTAGCATTATAAGCTAAAAGAGTTCTGCCGCTTCCGCAGGTAGGGTCTGAAATAACCTTTCTGTTGTCGTCCTCGCTATATACCATTTCAGTCATTAAATCGCAAAGAGACATTGGAGTGAAAAATTGACCGCTGTTGCTTCTTCGTCCCTTTCCTGCTACAATAGCTTCGTAAGTCTCGCCAAGAATGTCGTACCACTCCCTATGCTTTAACTTTTCTTGCATATTAAGAACAAAGTTCTGATAAAGTTCAAGAAAACCTTTATTTTGTTCTTCAGTATATTTCCAATCCGACAATCCTGGTAGTCCAGGTATTGAATAGCCGTGAATAATGTATCTTAGAAAATCGTCAAAGATACGGCTAACATCAAATCCATACTTTCCGCAAAAGGATAGCATCGCCTGATCAAGAGACTTTAGTTTTTCTTTATTACTTCCCATTCTTCTTAGGACAATTTTTATAGTTACAAAGCAAATCGCTTTTACCGCAATAAACTCTAATTAGTTTTGGTAGAATGTTCTCTACTACTCTTGAAGAACGTTTGGTACAAGAACTTTCCACTTTCCTGTACCAAGACGTAACATCCGTGTTCATTTAAACTCCTCCCCACTACAAATAATAACGTTTCCAAAGAGTTTCCACTTCAGTCCTGAAATATCCCTTGCACGTTTGGTAGCTCTCAGATTGTATATTGGCGCATCCTTTAGAAGTCCCTCATCATCGCATATAAACCAAGTTTCTACGCCATTCTCGTCCTCTCCTAAGCACTTAGCGTCTATAAGGCTACATCTGATATATTTGTAACACTCTTCCAGAGTAAAACCACGCTTAGGGTCTTTTGGAGTAATCTCCGTTACAGTTCCGTCGATTTTATATAACTTTCCCATTTTGTTTGATTTAATGTTATTTATATTATAAATCTTGAAGAATAGAATTAACATAAACATCGCCATATGTTCCCCACTTAGCCATTCTCTTGAGAGCCTCATCAGGCGTCCATTCTCCTAATACAGCATAAGTCTCTTTCTCAACGTCTTTCTCTAAAACCCATTCAAAAGTTGGGTCTATATACTTACTTCCAACTTTTACAAAAGCGTGCGAAATAGGTAGGACTTCTCCAGCAAGAGCAACGCCCTCAACATAAGCTATATCAGCATAAGTTTCGGCAAGTATCTGGGAAACGTGCAAGGCGTTTGAATAGCACTCTTTAGGTATTAAGATTGTACGCTTTTTGATATAGCTTATCTCCTCTTTGGTTAGAACTTCCGCAGCTGGATAGCATCGTACTTCCTTGAGGTCTTTCAGGTAATGCTCGAAAAATACCCTTTCCTTAGCATCAACGCCATATAAGCTACGCATTTTTTCAAAATAATCTCGTATAACATCAATACCTCTCATAGCTACAATAATTTTAATCTTCTACAAAAACCTTACGATCACCACGGCAGAATATCTCCTTGTTGATATCTTCGTTGCTGTAACATTCGTATTTGTCCGTTGTTCTATCATAATAACCCCTAATCCATAAAAGGGCATTCTCAGAATCTTTAAGACGGAATAAACCGCCCTTTGGAATTTCTCTTACTTCAATTTCTCTCATAATTCTAATCGTAAATTACAATTTAACTAAATTTGTATGTATAGAAACTCCTCCAGAATAGGTTGAGCTTTGAGCTTCTACGAATGCATATCTAACTCCACTAATACTAATTATACTGATTATAGAGTTATCAGTAATTGTCTCCGATTCTAAGATTTTAATTTCTTTCATAATTCTAATAATTTTCAGGTAAAGCAATGTTTTCGTACTCGTGTTTTAATGTCCAGTCTACAACGCAATCTATAAGATTATCATACATCTTTTCCTCTGGACACAAGGCTTTTAAAGTTTCCTCATCCTTACTATTCAGAATAATCCAATTAATATTCTCAAGAATATCGTTGATATAAGGGTAATCTTTAACGTCTAATGCGAAACTCAAAAGTCCCAACATCTTGTTAAATTCGTTGCAGACTTCAATAGTTGGAGGTGTATCTATACTTCCCTGACCGCCGCAAACTTCGCATGGGATTGTAGCGTCAGAAAAATTAGAATAGTTATAACCCCTACCGCAACAGCTATTGCAACGCTCGCTTTCTCCCTCAATAACGTCTAACGCATTCTCATTTCCGTTATTATAGAACTCATAATAGATTCGATATGCTGATGCGAAAACTTCTCCTACCAAATTGTTAGGCACGTTTCCGTCCGCAGGCATAAACTTCTCGGTTAATCTGAGAAACTCTTTCTCATTTGCTCCGTTGCCGTTTATATAGCTCTGATTTACTGTTGATAGCGTCATAATTCTATTAATTTTATTTTGGTTATAATATTAATCTTTATTTAAAAGAACGTTGCGAGTTGGTCTAATTTTATTGCTATGCTCTTATTTCTTTTAATCTAAGTATTTACTAATAGAAAATCTTTTAGAGCCTTAGCAGCGATTATTCGCAAGTTCCATAACTCGTTTTAAGATTATTCTGTAAATCTCGTTTTGGAACTCTCTTACTTCCTTATCTCTGAGAATTTTACCAAGGACTTCTTTTGAATCGTAATTCTCTACAACGTACTTAGCTAAGCACTTATCCTCTCTCAGTTGTTCTCTGCGATTCTTAGGAACGCTTGAGAGTTTCGTTGCGATAATTTCGTTCAATCGAACAATACGCTCATCGACAGTGTTCTTAATTTCTGAAAGTTCCATATTCTAAAAATTTATTTTTAATACTATTAATTACATTTCCTGAAGCGAAGTTACTACTTATTTTTGAAACGGCAAAATATTTTACCAAGAAATTTTAATTTTTGGCCAAAATTTAACGTTTCCGCCAATATTTTTAACGCAAAACGCTATAAAACCACCAAAAACTCTTTATTAAACATCAATAAAAAAAAATCCGACTACTTTCGCAAGCAATCGGACGAAATAATAACCAAAATAAAATATTATCACGAGTTACAAGATACCATTCAATACATACTCCTTATATCTGTCCAAAATAATACGCTTAGATTCCCCATCGGGAAAATTGCGACTTCCTATAAGTCTTGAAACGTCATTAATAGTTCCCCATTGACGAATCATATATATGTACGCTTCTAAGTTCTCTGGATAGGTTATACGGCAATATCTCTTATTTTGAACTACTCCATATTTATTAACAAAATGTCGTACTCCAATATTTACGCTTATTCCAAAACCGCAAAGAATAGTAGCATTGATGCTTCCAACTTTCCAAATCTTTGGTTTAACTTTATTAATACGTATATGATAACCATTGCGGATAATATCGCTATGAGCTTTTGAAATAATACGTATTAACTTCTCCCATCGTTTCTCTCGGTCTATTTTTCTATTGGGGAACCCTAACGCATGTTTAATACGTCGCAGGGTAGGGTGATAAATTCTGAACAATAGTATCAACCCTGATACTATGATAAGAATAAATAACAATAAAACAACTTTCTCCATAATCTTCAATTTCTACGATAAACATTGGCGTCCTGAACAAGACGAACATTTTTCTTCAATACTAAAATCTCCTCATTGGCAAATTTCGTTGCCGTTGGCTCTAAAAGTCTGATAAGATAGCGTTGACCTTTTTCTCCTAAAATCTTACAGGGAATGTCGCTGTAATCAATCCTATTGTAAAAGAAATTTTTTCTACCACTACGATAAACGCCATCAAGCTCAGGACTATATGCGTTGTCTAATTTTGGTCTCATAATACCTCCTTTGCTTCTTCCACCTTTCTATTCTTATAGGTCTTGTAAATACTACGTGCTTTATTCATCACCATCTCATAGAGATTGTCTGAATGCTTATACATATCTCCATCTTTTACAAGTCCCAACTCTTTCTCTACGTATTCAATGCGTTGTTTAACTCGTTCGCCAAGTTCCTTAACATCGTCAAACATTGTAAAACTCACGCTCTCGTCCTTATTACGTAATAAAGAGTTCATATCCAATATAATACTATCCATTACGTCGCAAAGCGTATAAAGAGCAATCTGAAGCTCATTGACCTTGTCTACTTCCTTTCTGGTAAGTCCCAAGTCCGTACTTTTCAACACCCTAACTTCGCTTTGCTCGGTATTGATGAGATTCTCAACAGCATCTTCCTTTATTAACTCCAAACGTTTCTTTATCTCTAATGCGCCAATAAAGTTTCCCATACGCTGATAATGTTCAGCCTGCGCTGTTAAACTCTTGTACGTTTCGTGCTCTTTGAAAGTCTTGTTGAATTGGTCTTGAACGAATGCTGGTAACTTCTTAAATTCTTCTTCAATCTCTTTTCTCATTTTCTTTAACTCGTTTTAGAATATTTTGGAATCCTTGTCCCATCGTCTCCATTCCATTGTCCTTGAGAACGTCCTGAAGTTTTCTGCCTTTGGAAAGTTCCTGCTTTATATATTTTATCTTTCTCTGAAAATCTCCTATTGTCTCCGCAATGTTTTTAGAGTACTCTGGAATCTTATTCTTAAAACTCTGAACCGCCTCATTTGCACGCTTTCTCTCATCTTCAGTAAAAGATTCTTCAAACCAAGATTTGCAACAATCCTTACTACAAAATACCGCTTCTTGAACTCGTCCTGAGAAAAGAAACGGCATCTTGTAGATATAACCCAGTCTGCGAGTTTTAGCAAAAAGTTTCTCATCGTCTGAAAGACAAAATAAAACTTTTCCGCAATATTCGCATTTTATTATCTTGTTAGCCATTCCAGTATCGGTTTTAACAACACATAAGTAAGTACCGCAAGGATAAATAAAATAATATCATTACGATTGTTCATATCTCCATTTAACGTCATACGCTCTTTCTCCTATATTTAATTTATAACAACTTTCCTGTACCTTTAGTTTTTGATGGTGGAACTTTATCCTTAGCATAAGCATATTGACCACGCTTTCCATACCTATCATAATCGCTCATAGACTCAATCTCATCGCTTGGCTCTGGACGTTCAATGTTCAGTTCTTCAGTATATGCCGATGTTCTTGCCTCTGTCTTCTTTCGTTGCTCTCTGATACGCTTCAAGAATAATTCCTTTACGCTTTGAGCTTTTTCTTTCTCAACATCGTCTACAGGCTCCGCTTTTATCTCTACAACGTCATTAATCTCCGCATTACGTTTCTCAATCTCATTGTAGTCGTAATTAATTAATGACGGATATTGCATTTCCTCGTCAGGGTCAAAGTCTCCGCTAATCTGAACAAACTTATGATAGAACGAATTATGCAAACCAGCAACAAGTTTACCCATATCATAATTCATACGAGCGGCAATACGTCCCAAGATAATCTCTTTGATATTTATAGTCTTGAGAATATCCTTTTGAATGTGTGCGTTAATCTCCGCATTAATATTAACATCTAATGCTGCGTTAATATTAACAATCTCTCCCTCACTTTCCTTGCGAAGTTGTTCAAGAGTTCTCAACATAGCGTTATATGCCTCTGTAGAATTCAATGCTATATATCGCATCTTCATCTTTGAGAACATCCACGTCAATTCCTCTAATCTTGGACGCTTATTGAATAGACGAACATCGGCAACCTTATTTCTGAAAACATCACGCTTTCTCTCTATCTCTACAATGTTCTTCTTCAATACATCCTTGACTTGTTCCTCTGTAACTACAACCTCATTATCCTCTCCCATTATACGGACTACTTCTGCAATGGAGAACATACGTCCCAATAGTTCTATTACATCACCCTCAAATGCGCTGTACTTATTCTTATCTCTTCTCCCACGCTTTGTACCAAACGCTGCGGACTTGGCGGCTCCTCTCTTCATTAACAAGGAATTGTACTTTGTTTTCAACGCCAAGAGTATTTCCTGTTCCTTTGGTGCGAGGTGGGCTATATAGCGTTTGAAGTGATGCGTTGCTATACCAAGGTTCACTTCCTCTCCTGTACTGGTCTCGGTATAGTGGTTGTTCAATAAAGGGTGTTTCGCCAATGCTACGTATTTGAGATAAGCCTTGGGATTAACTACCTCATCGGGTATGGCAATTTTCTTCGTTTCTTCCATTCAATTCTTTTTCTTTACAATATAAACACGATAAAGGAATTTAACAATTTCCGTTCTTGTTTATATTTGTTCCTTTCTTTCTACTCTTTGAGTACTTAATCGAAAATGTATCAAAATCGTATTTACGCAAAAGAGTTACAAGAAACTTCTCTCATTCTTCTACTCTATATCGGAATGCGATTGAATCTTGTAACCTCTCTATTTTTCTCAATCCCAGAACGACAATGCGATTGGTTTCCTTATCGGTCTTTTCCTCCTCTCCATATCTATCAAGTAGAGGGTACTGCGGGCAAGGATTCTTATTGCGTCCGTGTTAGCTTTTATCTCCGAATTGTTTGAAGATGCTAAACACTTCAACGCTGTTCTGACTCTTTGCGTTGTTTGCGTACTTATTACCTCTCCTCCTGGATTATTGTCCGCCCATCGTATTGCTCTTCCTATCAGGGATTGCAACTCTGGTGGGTACTCTACCTGTTGAGTTTTTAAAAAGGCTGCTAAACGTTTATTTCTCTTCTCCATCAATGTTTCGTTGCGATAATCTATGATCTAAGAAAAACAATATTGCGATAACCGCCATTGTTAAAATTAAAGTTATTGCTAAAGACATGACGGATTGTTGAGTTTTAATTCTACGTACTTCTTGAATTCCTGATATGCTTTCTTTGCCTGATTCTTCCTACTTAATATTGAATCTCCGTCCTCGTCTTTCGTGCATACAGTCTCCTCTAACACAGGCATTATTTCGGGCATTATCTCCGCAATCATTTCTATATCCCCTGCCTGATTCAGCAATGCTTCTATACGAGTAGTGAGATTAGTTTGAAGACTTGCTACGTTGTAAGCCTCAATTCTTGCTAACTTTATAGCCTCAATATCCTCCTCTGACACGCTGATAGCTTTCAAACGTGGTAGACATATAGATGGATTTGGAACTTCCACTATCTCCTTTAATTCTGAAGATTCAAAGCGCAGATAACTTGTAGGTATAATGTCTGCCTCGTACTCTTGACAAAATTTTAATACGTCCTCTGATACCCTGTCTTTTACTACCTGGCGTATTAGGTTGTTGTACTCCTCATCTGTTTTCTCCATGCGCTCTTTTACCATCCGATGCGCATAGGCTGCTGCTACCAACGTACACTCTTCATTATTTAACATCATATTGCTGTTCCCTTTCCTTGGTTTTATTCAACGTTTCTCTTATCTCCTCAACGAAACTCTTAATCTTGGCTTTGAAATACTCTCCTCTATACTTCTTTTCCACCTCATCAAGTTCCTCTTTTATCTCGGGCAAGTACTTCAAGATTTCGTCCGTAACTCTTAGCTCGGTCAGAATGCTTATTGTGTCAGCTTGAACCCTTGACATACTGATTGATAAATCTGAACTACGATTGACGGCTTTCATCAAACGCTTGAAATCATTGCCTGATAAACGAATAGGCTTTAATTGCGGCAACGCCATTGCATCGTAATCTACCACTTGCGTTGCTCCCTTATTGGAAATAAACACAATCCTTTGCGAAGATACGATAGAATCTGAACAACATTCGGCAACTTTTATAATCTCCGATGGTAGATTCTTTTGAAGAATATCCGTTACTGTCTTATTGTAGGATTCCTTTAATCTCTCTATGTGTGTCTTGAAAACTCTTTGCGTGAATTTCCAAGATATATTGTCGCATAATTCTAATGATAATATCATATGCCGTTATCCTTTCAAAGATTCTCTGAATTTCTCTATATCTTCCTGTTTCGTTTCCTCTTGCTTATCTTCTAAGCCTAAAATTTGATCAATCACGGGCTTCAACTCTGGTAACGCTTTCGTATATTTATTGTAAGAATTGAGATTGTCGCTAATCCTCAAGAGTTTGCTCATAAAGAGACTACGTTCGTCATCAGTTTCTCTTTCTAACTTACGAAAATGTCGAAATTGATCAAACTCCTCAGGCGTAATTTCTATATACTCCATGTTTGGCCAAACAACCCCATCGTAATCTATTGTTTCCATGGTAGTATTAAAACTTTTACCGCCATCGTAAGAAGTCTTAAAATTAACGTATGTCGTTGCTGGGATAAATTTTGAAAAATCTTCCGCTATTCTTAAAACTTCCTTTGGAACATATTTCTCTGTAAGTTTGATTGCGTAAATACTACGTTGTCTACGCAACTCTTTTATGCGTGGCAAAAATTTATTATCTGCAACTTTACGTGCAGCTTTCCAACGCACTTCTTTAGATAATCTGATATACTTCATAAAACTTTATTGCTAATATGGTTTGTTGACTTGCTAATACGTTTAAATACTGTCTACAGTATAACTATGGCTCGCTACAGTTACAACCTCTGTAACGGCATTTCTTATGTCCTTGACCGTTTCTTTATCCTCGAACTTTCGGATGGCTGTTTCTCCGCTTGGAGTACGAACTACCATGAGAATATTACCCACCTCATCTATCTTCAGGATGATACGATGTTTAATTTCTCGCAGGTCTCTTTCCCTGCGTTTCTTTTCGTTGATTTGACGAACGAGCCTCAACTTTTTGAAAAAATTACTCATAATCTTATATTTATTTCATTAAATAATCTACAAACTCTTTGGGCATGATAACGTTATCTGGAATAAGGTCTAAATCGTTATCTACGCAATCTCTTATAGCTTCCGTAATCTGTTTTACGCTATAACCTGCGATACCGACACCTACTTTAGTGAGATAAAAATCCAGATGATCCATTGTACATGCGGTATCAAAGAAATTCTGAAAAGAATTTATCAATTCCTCCTTACTTAATTTCTCAAACTTCTCATCTAAAGTAGGCAAGGCGTAACTACGTTCCATAAAACCCTCACCCTTTCCCCAAACAGCTCTGAACTTCTCATAGGCTGTAAATGCGGCTCCTCCTATATGCTTTCCTGCACGATTAGAACCGAACACGAAAATCTCATTAAGAGCCAACTCTTGAATGTTTTCAGGGGTGAACTTATCTTTTCTCATTTCTTATATCTCGTTATTTTGATTATATTCTATAAAACTTTGGTGAATAAAAACCCCAAGAAAATTCTTGGGGTAAAAGTCATTTAACTTTTTAGAAATATAATCTCCAAATGAGTAACTTGCATTATAAATAACTCTGGCGAATTAAGTACCCAGAGTTTTGACCGTCTTTTTAGTTTGCGCAAGTAGGGTTACGAGTGCAACGACTTCTTGTGGTATGGAAAAACCTAACTTTTGCGAACTTATTAGCATTGCTGCCGCTGCTATTGAAGCCGTTTTTAATAAAGCTAATAAATTATCTCTTTTACTCTTAGCATCAAGAACAGAGTACGCTGGGTTAGGCGATGAGGTTGCAGAACCTACAGTAATAACCGCAGGAACCGCTGCTTGGCTAATGGTAGATTGTACAGACTTCTTTACAGATTCAAGTTGAGACTTTAAGGCTGAAAAATTCATCTTTATAGTATTGATTTCTCCATCAACCATTTCTCTACCAGCATCATTCTTGTAATAATCTATCAGCTCGTTTCGTTTATCCTCTCTATCTTTAGGGTTTTGAATACCCTGTAATTCTTTGGCGTGCTTCTTATCTACAAGCGTTGGAACAACTTCGTTTACAGAAAGTCCTGGTATATTTACCGCACCATCGCTTTCTATCAGCTCGTTTATTATGCCGTTTATATCCTTATTATCCATTGTAAGAAGTATTATAAATACGTCCTTTTATTTCATTAATACTATCTGAATATCCTGAAAAGTCAACGCTTTCTCTTGAATTAGAAATTATATCAATGATATCTCTCAAATCTTTAATCAATTCAGAATTTTTACGAGCATTCTCCATTCTATTCTTCATTGATTCAGAAAGATACTTGTATTCAAAAGGATAACTCGTTGATTCGTCTCTTATAAACTTATTTATTGAAAGGTCGTAAGATATAATCGAACTTGTTTCTAATATAGAATCTTCATAAAAGGCTCTTAAATTTTCAACTTTTGATACCTTGAAAATCTTCAAAACCTTACCCATGCAAACTTTTACAACCTCATCGCCAACGTATAAAGATATTGGACGATATTTCTGTAAAAATTCCGTCTTGTCCATTTTTATTATCGGCAACTTTCCATCTGGAATATTGTCTGAAATTTCCTTAAATCTAACTTCTGTATAGACTGCTAATGGATTGTAATCCAAAAACTCTACATCTACTATTCGACATTGAACCTTAGTTTCAACGTTCTCAAAAATTCTATTCTTCTCAAGCATAATTTTTCTTTTTCTTCGTTGGTTTTGGAACTGGAATGTATTTCTTTGGAGACTTTTGTATCTCCTCTTCTGCCTTGTTGAATTGGTCGCTCTCAGCTTTTTCTTTTATATCTTCCATTGTAAAACTTTAAATGATTATCTTGCTCTTCAAGTCCTCCTTAAATTGAGAACCTGTTACGTATATTAACTCTGATTTTGCTCTTGTTATGGCGACATACTTTAAATTCTGCTCTTGCTCTAACTGCCAATCTTGCGTTGCGAACTTAGATGGTATAAGTTCTGGACAAAGAAAGAAAATCTTATCATTCTCCAATCCTTTAGCCTTATGAATAGTGCTTAGCAATATACCCTTTATATCATCTGAAAATATATTCTTGATAAGTCTCACTAACCCATCTACAGTTTTAACCTCAAGCGAAAGATAATTTATAACTTCTACGTTTTGAGACAATACTTCCATTTTCGGATGTAATGACGGATGACGTACTCCTCGCTTCTTTAACTTCTTTATCAACTTTTCTCTTTCTACATCAAGAAGTACGTTCAAACCACGAATGGTCTTCGCTCCAGTTTTTGAAATAAGACTTAAAATACCCTCACCAATCTCCTTTCCACGTATCTTACTTTTGACTTTATTTTTCATCAGCCAGATATAGGTTTGAACCAATGGTTTCAGATTCCGACATAAAATCCAATCTCCATATTGAAGTTCAATTAAAGAACCTTTTTCAACCTTTCCATCAATGGCGTTATCGCTATAAAGTATCTCAGGCACTATTTCCTGAGCTTCTCTGACGATATTTTTAGCACACCGATAACTTACGCTCAGCGGCAAATTTAGAGCTTCTCCGTTGATTTTAGAAAGTCTGTTATAACTATCAGCATCGGCTCCTGCGAATCCGTAAATGCTTTGACGCTCGTCTCCGACAGTTATCAATCTTCCTCTGCGATTTAAAGTAAGACGGATAATTTCTTGTTGAGCCAATGAAAAGTCCTGGCTCTCATCGCAAAATACATAATCGAACTTTTTTAACCTCAAACTTTTATCAACGGATGGCTGATAAATCATATCCATAAAATCAAACTGAGATTTATCTCTTTGCATTTCCTTGAAAACCTTTACGGCTATTTCAATTTCAAGTTCTGAAATGTTCAGGTCGTAATATTCCGCCATCTCATTAATACTTTCTGCGGTAGGCTCTTTTAAATTGCATCTCAATAAATCTTCTATTTTTGGTATTATATAGAAAAACCAACCTTTCTTTTTATCGCTAATCTTATCCTTATAATCTTTCAGAACTTTCTCTGTTTTCGCAATAGCCTTGTTAGGGTTCATTTTAACCTTACTACCATAACGACAGAGAATGCTTCTCCAACCATAAGAATGGATAGTTGAAATTTCTACGTTATCCGCTTCTTCAACTCTATCTCTCAATTCATCTACAATGGAATTATTAAAAGCTAAAAATAACGCTTTTGAATCACTCGGAACGTGCTTTAAAAGTTCTATTAAAACAGTAGTCTTTCCACTTCCAGCTACAGCTGAAATGTTTATATTATCACGAGTATTATCAAAAGCGTCATAAATAGCCAACTGATATTTAGATGGCTTCATAATTTATTTGCTCCCCCACTTAAACCAAGCTAACTTATTAGAAAATTCGCAACGAATAATTGGAGATGTTGTTATAACTTCTTGAAAACGTGCTATAAGATTCGTTTGATCAACCTGAGAGCCGTTAATTCGCAAAAAGTCGGTTATATTAATTCCCTCAACACGATTAAACTCAACGCTTTCTACGTTGGTTGAAAAACTCTCCTCGAATTTATTAGCAACGAAATAAAAGCAAGAATTATCTGGATTGATAATCTGTAAAATCACAAATCCGTTGCTTATTAAAGTTTCAACGGCTCTTTGATACCTATTAAAATTTTCCATTTTCTTTTAACAATAATATTAAACGTTTAATCCGTTTCAACGATTCAGAATATTGAACGCTTGTAACGTCCTTATTTTCTTTTAAGAACTCTGAGGTACGCTGTCCATTAAGTCTGCTGATAGCCACTCTTCTCTCCAATTCAGAAAACTTTAAATTTTCAAAAAGAATAGACATGGTATCGGGCATTCTATTATCTCTTAATTTAGGGTGTACGGCAGACATAGCATCTGAAAGTTCTACCGATGGCGTGTGCAATTCCTTTTGATAATCTTTGTAGAACTTGCGACTTAACGATTTATTGAAATAGAAATAGAAATTATTGGTTTTTGAAACTTTAAATTTATAGATACACTTATCGAACATTATGTAGCAATCTGTAAATATCTCGTCTCTCGTTGGTATCTCAGTGCAGGGTGTAGCTCTGATTAAATTTTCAAAATTCCTTATGTTTTTGATTACAATGGTGTACATCATCTTAAAAACGTACATTTTGTAACCTCTTATAGTACGCTCTTTTCTATGTCCATAACGAATCCTGAGAATGCACGTGTTGATAAACTTCACCTTAAATTTGAAGTCCTTATTGAATATTTTTTCTTCTAAACCCATAATGTTCAACAAGTAATAGATTTATGCTATTTCCCTAAATTTCTCATTTCTTTCATAGCCTTATTCATCAGGTGGTCTTTCCGCTCCTGCACCTCCTTTTTGAAATGGTCGTGGCTACGCTTCCTCAATATTTCTCTTTGTTCGTTCTTAGATTTATTGTTGAAATGAGCTATTCCTACCGATTTTTCACTCAAAGGAACTTGCGCTTTTTCATCAATATACTCTCTTTCCTTTCCGCAAATAGGGCATTCGGAATGTTCGCCTACTAATCTGCCATTACGAAAATTAAAGCGTTCAGAAGAAAATTCTTCCTCTTTCCCATATTCTGAACATTCTCTATTTCTACAAATATATTTCATAATATTCTAAACTCTTTCTACTTCTATACCATATTTTAATATTAACAAAGCATCCGACACCGCCAAAGTTATTTTACCTGCGGATGGGAATAATTGTTGCGCTCTCGCTTTCAATTTATTCTTCCACTCGCTTGTACTTTTATTACCCTTAGTACCTAATGAAAGAAATTTCTGCCATTTCTGCGGTAATATCTCATTGGTAGGTATTTTAGCGCACAATAAAGCCATTTCAAGATGTCCGAATCCTTTACCAAAATTAAACATGCTTGAACCGCCCATTCCTGGAAGTCCACCTACTTTTTCCAAATAACACACGCTATTAAACTGATAAATCCGTAAGAAAGAAAGTATTTCTTGCGGTGTTTCAGGCATTTTTACAACTTCTAAAAGCCTATTTTTATCAACGGAATAAATAGCGATTCCCCCATTTTTTCCTGGGTCTATCGCTATTATCTTCCTATCTTTAAAGTATTTTACACGCTCCCTATTCTCCATCTATAAAATAAGTTTTAGGTTAAAACTAAATTTTATAAACTATGGAGCAAAAATTATTTGATTATTTTAGCAACTCCATCCTCCTTGACTATTAAAATCTTATTTTCTGAATTGAACTCTGAAGAGACGTTTTGAGTTATCATTAATATGGTATTTCCGATATTCTCCAATATCTTTATCATATTCTCCTGCCCCCTTGAATCAACCCCGTGAAAAGTCTCATCAAGAAGTAACAAGTCAAGTCCTCTTCCATCTAAAGATAGATTTATGAGATGCTGAATACCTAAAACTCCAGCCAGAGATACTCTTCCACGTTCTCCTCCACTACACCCCATAAAGACAGTTGAGCTTATTCCGCCATCTAATACTCTGACATCAATCTTTTCTCTGACCGTTCCATCTTTCAAGACTTTATAGCCGTTAATCTCAACTGAAAGGTTTGAATGGAATTTTCTGAGATAAGAATTTGTAATGCCCTCTATAATAGAAACAGCACGATTAGCTAAATATGTAGTAAATCCATTTTTACCCATATAATAAATCCAATAATTAACCATTTCAAGTAATTCCTGTTTCTCTGAACTGCTGTCCTCTAATTCCTTTAACTCAGAACTTAAAGATTTTAACTTAGCTTCTAATTCCTTTCTGACTTTCTCGGTTTTACTTTCAGCCTTAATACGTCTTATCTCTTCTGCGATAGCGTTTATTGACTTGCTCGCATCATCTATCTCCTCCTGATAAGATTTCTTTTTACGCTTATAAGAATTGATGGAGAAGTTAAAATCTTCAATTTTCTCTTCCAAACTTTCAGAAGATTGAATCTTCAAATTTATCCCATCCAACTTAGACTTTTTAGATTTTATTTTTTCTTCATAATCTTTTATCAGACTTTCAGTATCTTTTTTCATATCGACAGCTTCTGAATAAGACAAGTCTAAATCGCCACCCTGTATAAACTTATGCTTACAATTAGGACATTCTACTACGCCATCTATTTCAGCATTAATTTTTCTCAATATAGATTTAGAATCGGATAACTCTTTTTCAAAATCATCAATAGACTTCTTTAACTTCTTTCGCTTAGACTTTAAATCATCAGTTGGTACTAATTGCGATTTTACTTCTTCAATATTCTTTTGAACATTATCTATATCAGCATCTATCTTTTTAACTTTTCCCTCATAATCTCTTCGCTTTTCCTTTATCTCTTCAATCCTTTCGCTTTTAGCTTTGATTTCATAATCATCGCTTACAGCTTCATTATTAGTCTTTTGTTCCTTGAAAAATTCTATTTTATCTTGGATTGAAGAAATACCGCTTTCAATTTCAGATATTTCTGAAGTGAGTTGCTTTTTTCTATTCCCCAACTCTTCAATGATAGGGTTTATCATATCAGCAGAAGTTATGCGATTCAAAACTTCCTTTTTCTCTACATCACCAGCCTTGAAAAAAGTATAACTATTATCTTGGCTGATAATATAATACCGCAACAAATCTTCTCTACTGATACCGATCAACTCATAGATACGCTTATTAGCTTCGTTTACAGATGTCATCTGAGAATTCACCTTACCATTCTCTATCAGCGTAATCTTAGCCGATTTGCTACCACGAAAGAATTTACGTACAATCTTCAAAGAACTATTCAAAACGTCATTTTGAAGTTCAAATTCAATAGTACAATCTTCCGCATCTCGGTTGATGAACATCTCTTTGTCTAAATCTCTTAAAGATTTATTTGTCAAGGCTATGGCTATTGCCTCAAAGATAGTACTCTTACCAGCTCCATTATTATCGCAATCCTCTGCGTCTCGGTTTTCTCCAAAGATTACTGTACAAACTTTATTCTTGAAAAAATATTCCGTATCTTGATGAGCAAAAAGATTGCTGAACTTAACTCTTACAGGTCTCCACATATCACAAATTTTTTACAAGATTCATTCCGTATTTCAAATTCTTTCCCTTAATATTATTTTCAGAGCAGAATTTCAAAAAATCTTTCATCAAAGACTTTTTGTCATAAGACAACGCATCATCGTTCACTGAATTATCAATAGCTTCAGTTTCCTCAACGCTTTCAAATTTAGCGTCAATTCCATATTCAGATAGTTCCGAAACATTAATCTTTTGAATATCTACTTTCTTTCCTCTGAAAACTATTCTAACTTTATTATAAGCATCATCCTTATATTTCTCAATAGTCTCTCTGATAGAATCGCTATCATTAACATCAAGAACGATTTTTATATATTTAGGGAAACGACTATGGATGTTTTGAATACTTCCGTTGTCGAATATTACTGTAAATCCCTTGTCCTTTATGCTTTCTCCAAAATTACCCTGATAAGCAGAACCTGTATAATAGACGTTATCACCTACCTTTGAAGCATTATGATAGTGTCCTATCAGAACCTTTGTATACTCTGAAAACATTGACGGTTTTATAATAGATTTAACCTCACTTCCGTCATTATTTTTAACACCATCAAAACCGCTGTGAGTTATTAAGAATGAACAAGCATCCTCCTCTACGTCCCCCTCAGCAAATTGAGATTCTCTTATCTCATCTGCCTTTTGAAATTCTTCAAGCCATTTCTCATCCGTAAAATATGGAACAAATACAAATACATGCCCTCCAATGATACAACTCTCTCCCTTTCGATGTAAAATAACTTCTGGATATGAATAGACATCTAAATAGCTACGTTCGTCATCAGGGTCAGTCTTATCGTGATTGCCTGGAATTACGTCTAAGCAAACACCTGCCTTTCTTAACATATCAAGAATATCTTTCCAATCCGTCAAACAAATCATAGGTTGAGCTGAACGATTAGTGAAAATATCTCCACCGCATATTATACGATTGGTTTTAAAATCTTCGCACACTTGAATTAACTGACGAAATATATCTTTTACTAAATCGCCATTAGATTTGTCTAAGTGTACGTCATTAACTAAAACCGCTAATGCTTTCTTTTTCATAATGATACTAATATTTCTTATTATTGTTAAGAACTATGTATATACTCTAACCAACGAAAATACCTACGTTTTTGCAAATATTCTAAATCATCTTGGTTAGAATACGCTTCACGCTCAAAAGAAATGGCTCTATAAGCCTTTTTTATATCCTGATATATAAATACCAGTTTAATTAAAAATTCAACGCAGTACCAAATGTAAAATGGTAACGCAAGCATTTCCTTTATCTGTTCCGTATGTATCCTTTCGTGATTATAATCTACTTCTCTCATTTCGCACCCCTTTCTTACAAATAGGACGCCAAAGAGATTTATGCATTTAAAACCACGAAAGGGTAAAAATCTGTTTTCAATAATCTTCATTATTCGTCTTCTTCCTCTTCATTATTTTCGCAAAGAGACTTCTTCAAAGCTATAAGGTCTTTTTGCATTGCTGTTTTAATCTTCGCAGAAAGAACTCGCAAGAACTTATTGTGAGAATAATATAACTTGAAAAACTCTCTTGGAGAACTCCAAGTTAATTTTCCATTCATAAAAGAAACTTTTTTAGCACCCTCTTTTTTGAGTATTCCAACCTCTAAGGCATAATCAATATCTTCTTGAGATAAAATAACTCCATATCCTAAAAGTATTCTGATATCAGTTTTCTTTCGACTTCCAAAGTCATTCTTTACAACCTTTACTTCAGTTATCTGCGATACTTCCTCATCGTCTATGCGTTCATGTCCCTTTAACTTAACCTGTAAACGCATACAAGGCATTAATTCAATCCATTCACCTCCAGTAGACTTTCTTGCTACTCCAGCCATTCCTCCCATAACATCGTATTGATGGTTTAACATTACAAAATGGATTATTCTGGAATACATTTCAGACATTAAGAACTTAGCGAACATTTTTGCCGACTTAGCAAAAGCACCTATTTTTTCATGTTTTAAGTCGCCAATGTCGTCTCCTTTATCAAACTTCTTAGAAAGCGTTGTGGTATTCTCTTCCATTGTATCAAGTTCCGATTTAGAGAGAGTTGCTCCAACGCTATCCCAAAGGAAAAAGAATTTTGGTTTTCCTAACTTCTTTTCTGAAAACAATTCGTCCACATCGTCAAGAAGTTTCTTTACCATCATAAACATTTTCTCAACATAACGAATCTTTATGATAATAATTCTACTAACATCAATACCAAGCTGAAGAGCATAGTCTTTATTATCACGATTTTCGCTTGAAAGAATTACAGCAATTCCATCATCAGGATTGTTCTTTAAAAAATCTTTCATCATCATCAATCCTAATGTTGTCTTTCCTGAACGGCTCTTTCCTGCAATTTCAATTATACCAGTAGGTATTCCAAAAGTCCTTAAATTATAATCTAAAGTAGGACTTCCTGAATGACACCAAGACTTGATTTCGCTAAACCCATCTTTCTCAGAGAATTTAATAACATCTTCATTATTAAATCTTTTAACAATATTGTCAATTATATTATTTCCCATATTATTTATTCCAAAAAGCCAGTCTTACCTAAATAAATAGAATAAGACTGGCATAGTAATTATAATCGTATGAAGTTACTTCTTGAGTCTCTTTCTAATTTCGTCAAGAGTTACTTTTGACTTAGGTTCCTCATCTTCCTCGTCATCATCGTCCGAATCCTCTTCAGGCTCTTCCGAATCCTCAGTGGCAACCGCCTTTCTAATAGCTTCACGGATTTCGTCATCCTCCATAGACTTCTTAACAGAAATGTCAAGGTCGTTGTCTTTGATATATTTCTTCAAAGCCTTTCTGTCCATAGATTCAAATTCGTCCTCATCATCTTCCGATTCCTCGTCCTCTGAATCTTCGTCGCCATCTTCCTCTTCTGAATCCTCTTTCTCGTCCTCTTCAGGCTCCTCGTTGTCCTCAGAATCGTCATCATCGTCTTCTTCAACCTTTTTAGCTACCTTTTTAGCAGTCTTCTTTTTCTTAGGCTCGTCATCGTCCGAATCTGAATTGTCATACTGAGCACGAATCTCCTCAACCTTTTCTAACCACTCATCGTCTTCAAACAATCCGATTTCATTGTCATCATCAAAAATTTGAAGTCCGCCTAAAGCACGCTCAAACTGATCCATTCCGTAATGAGGCAGTACTTCGTTCAATGGCTTCAATGAAGCGAAATATTCAAGTTCCTCGTCTGTCAATGGACGTGTCTTAGCTTTCTTTCCAAAGTCAACCTCATAGAAATTCTCGCCACGCTTCTTATTGGGCTTCTTATGGTAAGTAACGTTTACCAAAAGTCCCTCATCTGGGTCGGTGAATGGATCAGTTTCGATTACATCGTCCTCATCCTCGCTAAAGGTTAGACGATTCAACCCGTCACGAACCATCTTCTTAAACTCCCACAGCTTAGCCTTTAGCGTATTATCGCCATCTACCTTGTCGGCGTAACAAATCCAGCTGTAAGATGGGTTCAAAGAGTTTGAGTTCATTTGAGTGCCTACTAAAGCCTCAATCTTCTCATCGTCATTAGCCCACTTCTTCTTAGCCATCTTGACGTACTCCTGTATGACGTCCATTTTAGTACCGCCATGGATGATGGAATCAAGAACTTGACCACGATAAGTTTGACCGTCATTACCCTCCAAATTAAGCCAATAAGCCTTTTTGCGAGTATAGAAAGATGGAATACCAGGATGCGCAGGGAAAATTCGTATCTTCAAGGTCTTTCCGTCCTCAAGATTCAGATATTCATTACTGCTTACACCAACCATCTTATCGTCAGCATCAGCTTCTTTCTTTAGGCTCTTCAAAGACGATGCTTTGAATTGAGCTCTTAAACTTTTTGCATTAACCATAATTTATAAATTTGATTTAATCTATTACTCTTTTTACTTTTTTAATAACTATGTTATTCACCCTCCCCTGTAGTACTTCTTCTGGAATTTCAGCATTCTGAACTGTCAAGGATAATTTATTCAGTTTCTCACTCTTATCCTTACATGACCAGAATATAGAATTGATATAATCTCTGGTTTTTATATCTTTAATCAGTTTCTTCTTCAAAGCCTGATAACCTTTATCCTGCATTACAGCAGAATTCAAAGCGTCTACAGTCGGATTTTTACCGCCATTTTCTTCCTGAAGTCGTAATCTTAAACGCTCTTTAGCCTTACTTTCGTAAACATCAATATTTAACTTCGTTTCCGCAACTTTACTTTCCGCATCTGCAAGTAAAAGTCCAAACTTATTTACGATGATAGGAAAAGTTATAATCTCACCGATTAGATTTGAATAATCTATCTTTAACAGATTATCAATATCAATACCATCCTCAAATTCATCGTATAAAAGTTTATACGATTGTTCACCTATGTCGATTATCTTTTTGTTCATACTTTCGGTTCAGTTTGATCAAGTTCTCCACTTTTAATTCTACGAACTACATCGAATAGAGCATAATGACATATCTTGAATAAATCTACCAAAAGATTGCTCTTTCTACTTCCTTTAGTTATGTAACGCTGAAGATAACGTGAGATTTGATATTGATTGATAGATTTACCATCATCGCCATATAACATAGCTTTAGTATCTATACCGCTATCTATACCTTTAGCATATTTATCCGAATACGTCCCATTCACATGCCCTATAAGCATAGTAATAGCACGAGCCATATCAGGCTCTTTAGAATTAATATTATTCAGCTGCTCTACAGCCTCTTTGATTAAAAGCGAATTTGATTTATTGCTCTCCATAATTAATTATTTTATCTAAAACTTTATAATCTACTAAACCAAATCTTTTGATGAGAACATCCTTAACATTTGCGGCAGATTTTCGTATATTCTCAAGACAATAATCGCTTACATCCGCAAAGTATTTATTGCCTAAAGATAATTCACGCTCAACGTAAAATTGTAAAGCAAGCCAGTCGCATAACTTACAGAACGTTTTAACGATAGGGTCTGGAAATGATATTTGCTTTCTCAACATAAACGCTGAATCTTCCTCTCCAGCAAATTCCTCTTCAACTAAATGCTTAGTTAAATGATTGAGGCTCTCACGAATTTCCTCTCCGTTATAAGAATTATACTTTGTCTTATGAGACATATCTCTAAGAATCAAGGCTTCATCCCAATCGTGAAACATGGCGTGGGTAACGCAATCTAATTTAAACTTCAAGATTTCGTTACAAGAGTTACGAGCGAATAAATCTTCAAGTAGAACACGTGCAAATACCGCTACCTTGTAGGAATGTTGAGCAACGCTTTCCTCCTTGAAAACGTCTACTTCTTGCCACTGCTTGATATTATCAAGCCGTTTCAGATAATCCGATTTAAAAATTTTTTCTAACATTTTAACAATACGATTTTAATTACAATTTTATTTATGTTCAGAATTTCCAAACTTCTTTTCAAAAGTATTCTTTTTCATCTTCTGACTTACTAAGTATAACTTTGTACTATCACTACTATACAAAGTCTTAACACCTCTAAATTTGTCTTTTTTAACAACTCCACTTACAGCGATAACTCCTCCCTTGTAATCTTCAATTTCCTCTCTATATTTCTCATAAGCATCTGGCCAAAGCGTTATGTTTATAATAGTATTATTACAATCTACTTGTAAACTACCCATAATACCATTCTTAATAGCTCGCTCTCTATAATATATAAATTTACCAGCTACAGCTACAGTTTCCCCCTCACGACTTCCAAGAAATTCTAAATCATTTACAAGAATTTTAGCAAATCTTTTATTTGGAATAGAATCTCTAACAAGAGTATCATAATCAATTTCTCCAAATCCTGTAAGACGTTTCTGCTCCATTATCCAAAATGCGTTAGTAAGACTGTCCGCACTATTATATGCTTCAGGCAGGTCTTCATCGCCTTTCATTTCAACAAGGTATTTTTTCAACAAATCTTTTCTCTGTCTCGGTTCACTCAAATCTTCTACTAAGTCAAAAGCTCCTGAAATTATCAAAGCCTTAATATTGCTTTTATTAACCTTACTTGGAACTCTCTGTACAAACTCGTCAAGGCTGAAGAACTCTCCGTCATTATTTCTAACTTCTACGATATTACTTACAGCTATATCGCCACAACCTTTTATTTTATTAAGATTATAGAAAATTCGATTATTCTCAGGGTCGCAAGAAAATTTTTCACCAGAATAATTAACATCTGGAGGACGCACTTCTATCTCCACTCCAGTCTTCTTCATTTCGGCAAGACGATAAGGAATTTCACTTTCAGACGCTTCTTGAAGAGATATTGTCCAAAATTCTAATGGATAATTTACCTTGAACCACATACTATAATAGCTAACAACGGAATAAGCGGCAGCGTGAGACTTGTTAAAAGAATAACTACTAAAAGCATTCATTTTATCCCATATTTTATGCGCTTCTTTGTCAGGACAGCCGTTCTTAATAGCTCCTGCGATAAATCTTTCTCCTAACGCATTAAGCTCTCTATGCATCTTCTTTTTAATGTATTTACGAGCGTTCTCTGCGTCAATAAGACTTAAACCGCCAAGTTGGTGCATGATAGACATCATCTGCTCCTGATAAACTAAAAGCGAATAAGTTTCTTCAGTAATATTCTCAACACCATAATCATACTTAGCTTTCTTTTTTCCGTTCTTAATATCAGCAAAATCTTGATGAGCATTACTCTCCATAGGTCCTGGTCTGAAAAGTGCCGTCATAGCGATTAAGTCTGAAAGTTGAGTAGGTTTTACTTGACGACAATAACCCATAAGTCCAGTAGTACCAAACTGGAATACATCTTCACACCAACCTCTACGAAAGTATTTAAAAACTTCTTTATCATCAAAAGGTATTTTCTCAAGAATTATCTCCTCTCCTCTATTCTTCTTGATCAAATCCATTATTCCGTGAAACTTATCTAACTGGGAAAGTCCTAAAATATCCTCCTTTAAGAATAATCCAGCTTCAGTATATTTCCCCTCCCATTCGCTAACTAATACGCCATCAATAGCCTTAACAGGCATAAGGTTGTATAAATTAGTCTTATCTCCATTTTGGTTATGCTTTGGCACTATAATATAGGCTGATGGATGAACACTCTCAGCCTTTGGAACCATCATAGCGTATTTACACATATGGACAATATCTGGGTTATCTTGTACAAACTTATAAAGAAGTTTTGAACGTGAAGCGTATGATATCAAATCTCCCCAAGTGTACTCTATTTGGTCATCAATATCTTTCGTTATCTTGTTCGTCAAATCAAAGGATAACCCCTTGACTTTCGCAAAGTCCTTTATACAAGTTTTCAACTTCATTCTTGTATAACTACCTACAGAGCAGGAATAGTCTGAACCATATTTCTCTTTTATATAGTTCTTAACTTTATCTCTACCGCTTGTCTCAAAATCCAAATCAACATCGGGCAAATCTGAAAAGAACTTTCTAACTTTTACGCTTTTAACCTTAACCATTACTTAACAATTCTTTTTACGTCAATATCAATAGTTTTCCAATCTATTGAATCATCAACCTCAATTTCGTCTCCTCCTATGAGAGGAATCTTATCGCCATCACGAAATTCCATCTCACTTCCATCGCTCAAAACTAAGCTATAAGAATGGTGAGCTGACACACGACTTTTATTTAAGAAACGCTCAAAATAAAGTTGATATGGAATGGGGTCTATTTGAGTAATTCCTAAGCAATAAGCTACTAAACTACCGCATACAGAACCACGCCCAGGTCCAACCATTATATTTTCCTTATCGCACCAATTTATAATATCCCATAGAATAAGAAAATAGGAACATAAATCATTAGGTACTATAAGCTCGCATTCCGTCTCAATACGCTTATAATACGTATCTATATCCTTAACCTTGCCTATAAGTCTCTTTTCTATACCTTTTTGAAGTTCTGTAAAAAATTTCTCTTCAACATCCTTTACTTCAAAGGCTGGAATTTTTCTTTCAGAAATATCTAACTTAAAATTAACGCTTTCTGTAAATTTACGAGCATTGTTAATACCATCTACAATAACCTGAAATAAAGGTTCAACTTCGTCTAACCAATCCGAATAACTTTCAAAAGTATCGTTTACCGATTTGAAATACTGATCAACCGCTTCAGGCAAAGCCTTACCATTAACCTTATTAAGCATGCCTTTCACGCCCAATTCCTCTTTATCAAGATAATAACTATCATTAATAAGTATTGGTTTGACTAACTTTCTGAAGTTTATCAAATATTGGTCTAATTGATTAAGATGCTTTTTGAATAAAGATTTAGATTGATATTCCAAAGTATCTATCTGATAGTAGATAGTGCTGAAAATGGACTTATGAAGTTTCAATATATTTTTTGCTTCCTTTAAATCTCCTCTATCTATCATATAGTTCAAGTAACTCTCTTTAGGAATTACAGCGATGAGCCCAGAAGTATATTTTGAAAGTTCCTCGAAAGGTATAAACTTATCATAGTCTACGTTTATCAACTTGGAAATATATAGCATATTCTTCCAACCGCAATCTTCGGTGATATATATTTTCAAGTCAAAGGTTTCTTGAATATCCTTATCTTTATCATAATTATAAGCTACTGTTATAGTTTCTCCAAAGATAGGTTTTAACTTATTCTTTTTACAAGCATCGTTGAAAGATATGACATTGGCTAATGTATTCTTATTGCAAGTTCCAATGGTATCTATACCCAGAAACTTAGCTTTCTTAGCCCATAGAGAACAGCTGCCGCTACCATTCATTATTTCGTATTCATCGTGTATTCCTATATGAGAAAATGGTAAAACGGCTTTTTCAGAGCAAACCCCTATATACTTAAAATCGTTGAATTCAGGTTTATAGATAATCTCATTGTAATCATTCTTAGACTTCTTCAAACCTGAATAATAAAACTTTCCTCCAAATTCAAAAAGGATATATTGAAATTTTCCCTCGTCTAAAGCATCAAATTCCTCGTCTGAAAGAATAAAGCTAAAATCCTCGTCTATTATATCATTTTCAAACTTATGGATGTATAAAAATTCTCCAAACCCATCTACAGTGACTACATCTAAACCGTCATTAGACGATTCAGACACAGTCAGCTTATTTTCTTCTACCCATTTAGAAAGATTAGCATCCATTACAACTCTCCTATCAAATTCCATTTAGAATCAGAAAAAGTATCGGACTTCTTCGCAAAGAAATTCTTAACCATAGCTAATACATCCCAATCCTCACCTAACAAAGACGTTTCCGTAATTGAATCAATCTTAGATAGCGCAGAATTTACAAACGCACTCTTCATACTTTTATCCGCCTTGATTCCTGCCTTGTATTCCAGATAAATTTTTAAATACTGGTAGACGTGGTACAGGTATTTAGAAAAGCCGTACAATGCCCTTATTTCGTCTGTATTATCATTTTCTCCTCTATCTACACGCATAAGATTGTCTAATATAACGGAAAGATGATAATCAACCTCCCTCAATCTATTAGCAGGAACCTCATGAGAAAAATTAAAGTCTACCTTTCTCTCATTGAAAACGTCATACAAACTATGGTTGCTGGTGTTATCAGCATTGAATTTATCTAACATTGTGTCCGCAATCTTATTCCATTCATAAACGTGCAGACTTTGAGAGTTATGCGTTTGCGTACCTAATTCAATTCCTAAACACGCTGAAATAATCTCGGTTAAAAAACTGAATTGAAATACATTAGTAGGCAACCCCCAATGCAAATCATTACTTCTGTTCTGTATTGTAGTTACGAGTTTTCCATTACGAATCTTCAGCATAATCATGTCGTTACAAGGAATATCCTTAGTTTTAGCTCCAAGGTCTAAATTAGGATTCCAAATAGACAATACTACCTGACGAGTATTAGGATTCTGAGAAAATATCTTAATAGCATCGGCAACCTGATCATATCCTTGAGCAGCGTGTAAATTCTCTTCCAGGAATTTATCTTCAGAGGCAATACCCCAATGACGCAAACGAAAACCATATGGAGCATGGAAATTTGTTCCATCATCGCTGAAAGCCGCCATATTCTTATTAAACATGGTTAAAAAATGCACGTCCTTTCTTCCAAGAAATATCCACATAGCTTCTGCAAGCAGAAAGAAAGCGTTTATATTTCTGCCATATCCACCGCTTAATCTACGATAAGGATTGCTGATAGTAGTTTTAACATTCAACAATTCTTTTACTCGTCCGTCTCTACTTTCTTGCCACTCTTCATTCTCTATTATATATTTATTAACAATAGGATAGAATTTTGAAAAATTGTCGCATTGAACAATACCAAGACTTGGAATAAAACACTCCTTTAAATTAACATTATCCATATTCTTTTATTCTTATTTATTTTCTCCTTATAATAACTTTGCTATATACTAAAAATAGGCGGTATGATTACCGCCTATTCTACATCATATAATCTTATTGAAATTACTTCTTAGACTTCTTAGTAGCAGATTTCTTCGTTTCTTTCTTTGCAGTCTTTTCCGCTTCCTTTTTCGTCT
>ENA-OWLL01000038-OWLL01000038.1-metagenome-genome-assembly--contig:-NODE-38-length-32653-cov-7.875698_pt1 | contig 32653 bp, 26 predicted proteins | sample MGYA00245347_ERZ651098 | MGnify/ENA primary metagenome ERZ651098 (study PRJEB26857, sample SAMEA4031767) | metagenome | biome: human; feature: oral; material: saliva | place: Philippines | collected 2014 | study...
TCGCAATGCCAAAGCGCAGTTATCACTTTTTAAGAGAATTATCTTTACAAAACAAAGACGATTCTATGCGTAAATCATAGTTGCATCGTAGGGATTCGATTCTTTGTGCTCATCATATCCAAAACTATTTTTCTTAGGTAATAGGAACGTGATGAATCAAGCCCTGACAGATGTTATCTCCTCTTTCCTATGCCTTTTAGCAACTGCCGTAAGCAGCTAAGAAGAAAGTTGTTTCACCTATAAAATCCTATTAAAACGATAGATGTATTTAAACGTATGGTATTTTTGAGAGATTTAAACAAAAAAGAAGACTTGCAACCGCATACTATCAGCGATTGCAAGTCTTTTATATTTTACCAAAGGATTTCAGCAAATATCAATTAAAAACTATTTGATAATGCCTTGTTCTTGGAATATCTTCTTTAGAATTTCCACACCACGTTCAACCTGTTCCTTTGTATGTGTTGCCATAAGTGCAAATCTTACGAGTGTATCTTGCGGAGCGCAGGCTGGTGGAATAACAGGATTGATGAATACACCTGCATCGTAAGCCATTTTGGTAACGATAAATGTTTTATGAATATCGCGCACATAAAGTGGGATTATCGGACTTGCGGTATCGCCAATCTCGAAACCTTCTTCACGGAAACGCTGCAAAGCATAGTTTGTAACTTCCCATAAGCGTTCTTGGCGTTCGGGTTCTGCTTGCATAATGTGCAATGCTTCCAATGCGGCTGCTGTAGCAGAAGGTGTGTTACTTGCAGAGAAGATATAAGTTCGGCACGTGTGGCGCAAGAAGTTGATGGTGTCCTTGTCGCCTGCGATGAAACCACCAATGGAAGCAAGACTCTTTGAGAAAGTTCCCATAATAAGGTCTACATCGTCGGTCAAGCCGAAATGGTCGCAAACTCCTCTACCCTGCTTGCCGAAAACACCCAATCCGTGAGCCTCGTCTACCATGACAGAGCAATTATACTTATGCTTCAACCTTACTATTTCTGGAAGATTTGCAAGGTCGCCCTCCATTGAGAAAACACCATCGATTACGATGAGCTTAATGGCTTCTTGAGGCAACTTCTGCAGTACACGCTCAAGGTCTTCCATATCGTTGTGCTTGTAATGAAGCTGTGTGGCAAAGCTCAAACGTCTTCCGTCTACAATACTTGCGTGGTCGCGGTCGTCGCAGATAATATAATCACCACGTCCTACTACCGATGCCAATACACCCGAATTTACAGAAAACCCTGTTGAGAAGCAAAGAACATCTTCTTTGTTCATATACTCTGCGAGTTCTTTCTCCAACTGTACGTGCAAATCGAGCGTTCCATTCAGAAATCGGCTTCCAGCACAACCCGAACCATATTTGTCCAAGGCTTTCTTGCCAGCCTCTATAACTCTTGGGTCGTTTGGCAAACCTGTGTAGGCATTAGAACCGAACATTAAAATATTATGTCCATCAATATCAGTAACTTCTGTGCCTTGCTTACTTGTGATTTCGCGAAAATATGGATATACTCCCATCTCCATAAATTTTTGCGGTTCACGGTAACTTTTGTACTTTTCTTGTAACTGTCCCATATATAAATTAGGTGTAGCATAAGCTACTTTTTTTTCTTTAGGCTGCAAAGATACAATTTTTTGTTGAAATATGGCATTAAATATTAATCGATTAACGAATTAAACTTTTTTCACTATAAAATAATGATAAGATACTTATAAATATGTAATTTTGTTCTTTAATTCCCTTAGGAAATAAAGAGTGATATATGAAAGCGAAAATTCTATTCATAGTGAACCCTAAATCTGGAGTTGGCAGAAAGGATTCCATTCCCGAATTAATCGACAAGTATATTGATAAAGATTTATTCGATTACCAAATAGCAAACACAGAATATGCTGGGCATGCTACGGAGTTGGCACAACAAGCGGCACAGGATAAAATCGACATTGTGGCTGCCATAGGAGGCGACGGAACCGTAAACGAAGTGGGCAAAGCACTTGTTAATACGGATACGGCTATTGCCATCATACCTACTGGGTCGGGCAATGGTTTGGCACGACATCTGGCTATTCCTGTAAATGTGAAGAAAAGCCTTCAGATATTAAACTTAGCGTGTATTCACGAATTAGACTATGGTATGATTAACGACATACCATTCTTCTGTACTTGCGGAATGGGGTTCGATGCTTTCATATCAATGAAGTTTGCAGAGGCGGGCAAGCGCGGTCTTATCACATACGTTCAGAAAGTATTGGAAGAAGGATTAAATTACGAGCCGCAGACATACGATATTGAGGACGACGAAGGAATACACCATTATAAAGCATTTCTTATATCGGTTGCCAATGCCTCGCAATATGGAAACAATGCCTACATAGCACCACAAGCTTCTATGAGCGACGGTTTGTTGGATGTTATCATTATGGAGCCTTTCGACATACTCGAAGCACCGCAGGTAGCGATAGAAATTTTTAACAAAACGCTTGACAAGAATTCAAAGATAAAAACATTCAGAGCGAAACACATACACATTCACAGAAAGAAAGAGGGGGTAATTCATTTCGACGGCGACCCCATTATGGCTGGAACCGATGTTGATATTAAACTTGTACGCAAGGGAATCAAGGTTGTTGTAAACCCCAACAAACACAAAAAGCAACAACAACCCAATATGATACAGACATCATTTTCACAGCTATTCTCGAACATCGACCTGATACGCAGCAATATCAACAAACAAAGCAGAAAAGTTCAGGCGTTAAATAAAACCATTCTGAGAAAACTTAATATTTAAATGAGCTTTACTTTCAGGCAGTTCCATATCGAACAAGACAAGTGTGCCATGAAAGTTGGCACCGATGGAGTTTTATTAGGAAGCTGGGCAAAAGGCAGTAAACGTATTCTTGACATAGGCACAGGAACGGGACTGATAGCTTTAATGATGGCGCAGCGGTTTCCCGATGCCAACATTGATGCCATTGAAATAGACGAAAACGCTGTTATACAGGCAACAGAAAATGTATTGCACTCACCCTTTGCCAAACAAATAGTGGTGAAACATTGTTCGCTACAAACGTATTCAGAAACCAAAGAAAAATACGGTTCCATCATTTGCAATCCCCCCTATTTCGTTGATTCATTGAAAAGCAACGATAACAACAGAACCGTTGCTCGGCACACAGATACATTACCTTTCAACGAATTAATAAAGTGTGCATACCAATTGCTCACACCCAATGGGCATTTTTCATTAGTACTTCCTGTTGAATCGTATCGTATTTTAGAACCAGAAGCTATTCTAAATGGCTTTTCAGTTATAAAGAAAGTACTTGTAAAAACCACTCCTTCCAAACAACCGAAGCGCATTTTAGTAGAATTAGGCAAAGTCCCAGACGAATATTTTTCAACAACAGAATACTTGCAAGACTGTGCAGGAAACAAGTCGGAATGGTACAAAGAAATAACAAAAGAGTTTTATCTTAAATAGCATTAAATTCTATTAGTTAGGCATTATTAAGATTAAAGATAAAAGAAATATTGCCTATCTTATTTTTATTTAGTAATTTTGCACGCTAAATGATTTAATGAAATCTCGATGAAACAAAATAATTCGATACAAATGTTTGCCGATTACGAAGGAGATTTACCTGACTTTGATATAAAAGTTGAAGGCGAAGTTCCTGTTTTCATAACCCGCAATCTTGTTATGTTCCCAGGCGTTCTAATGCCAGTGTTAGTGGGGCGCAAGGCTACCTTGACATTGGTGAAGTATTTAGAGAAACACCCTGGAACTGTTTTTGCGGTAATCAGCCAGAAAGATGGCAATATTGACGAACCTGAAGAAAAAGACTTATATCACACTGGTATATATGCAAGACTCGTACGAGTATTTGACATGCCAGGGTCAATGAATGGTGAGAACAGAACAGCTATTCTCCAAGGATTAGGTCGTTGTCAGCTTGACGAAATCACATCGGAAGTTCCATATATGGTAGGTAAAACACACGCCCTACCTGACGAACAAGCAGACAAAAACGACAATGAATTCGTTACGGCGGTAAACGATATGAAGATAACCGCAAAGGAATACATACAAGGTAGCGATGATATTCCTGACGATTCGCAATTTGCACTCGACAATATAACAAACTCTGTGGTTTCAGTAAATTATGTTTGTGCAAATATGCCATTCAGTGTATCGGACAAAATGCACTTATTGGAAGAAGATTCTATAAAAGACCGCTTGTTCCGACTGATGAAGATATTGAATAGAGAAATTCAATTCCAGCATCTCCGTCAAAATATACGCTCTAAAACACGAGAAGACCTTGACGAACAGCAACGCGAATATTTCCTGCACCAACAGATAAAGAACATTCAAGAAGAGCTGGGCGATGGTGATGGTACACCTGAAAAGAAAGAGCTTATCAAAAAAGCAGCTCAAAAGAAGTGGTCGGAAGAAACAGCAAAGGTTTTCCAAAAGGAACTCGACAAACTAAATACGCTAAATCCGCAAAGTCCTGATTATAGCGTGCAGATAAACTATTTGCAAACAATGGTAAATCTTCCTTGGAACGAGTTTACCAAAGACGATCTAGACTTGAAGCGTGCCCAGAAAGTACTTGACCGCGACCATTACGGAATGGAAAAAGTAAAGGAACGTATTCTCGAATATATGGCTGTACTTAAACTAAGAGGCAGTTTGAAATCGCCTATTCTTTGCTTATATGGTCCTCCAGGAGTAGGAAAGACAAGTCTTGGAAAGAGTATAGCCGAATCTATGAAGCGCAAGTATGTCCGTATGTCATTGGGCGGTCTACACGACGAATCGGAAATACGCGGCCATCGCCGTACATATATCGGAGCTATGCCAGGGCGCATCATTAAAAATATACAAAAGGCAGGTTCGTCTAATCCTGTATTTATTCTTGATGAAATCGACAAAGTTACGCAGAATACCATCAATGGCGACCCCGCTTCAGCCTTGTTGGAAGTTCTCGACCCTGAACAAAACAATGCTTTCCACGACAACTATCTTGATATAGATTACGACCTCTCAAAGGTTCTGTTCTTAGCAACAGCTAACGACATTAACGCCATACCGAAACCATTGCTCGACCGTATGGAGATAATTGAAGTTTCAGGCTATATTACAGAAGAGAAGATAGAAATAGCTAAACGCCATTTATTCCCTAAAGAACTTTCAAATACAGGTTTAGACATATCTAATCCGAAACTGAAGTTCAGCAAACCTGCTTTAGAAAAGATAATAGAAAGCTATACACGGGAAAGCGGAGTACGACAATTAGAGAAGCAAATCAACAAGTCGTTGCGTAAATTGGCATACAAACAGGCAGTAGACGACACATTGCCATACGATAAAATAACCCCTGTCGAATTGGAAGGCTTGCTTGGAAAGCCGCCTTTCTATCGCGACATATATCAAGGAAACGACTATGCTGGAGTTGTTACGGGGCTGGCTTGGACAAGTGTCGGAGGCGAAATACTATTCATTGAAACATCATTGTCAAAAGGCAAGGCTGGAAAGCTGACACTGACAGGTAACCTTGGCGATGTTATGAAAGAGTCTGCAATCATTGCTCTTGAATATGTTAAGGCACATATCGAGTCGCTAAAGGTAGATTATCGTATCTTCGACCAATGGAACATACATATCCACGTTCCTGAAGGAGCTACTCCTAAAGACGGTCCTTCTGCTGGTATCACTATTGCAACAAGTATAGCTTCGGCATTAACACAGCGCAAAGTTAGAAAGAATACAGCTATGACAGGTGAAATAACCCTTCGCGGTAAAGTACTTCCTGTTGGTGGTATCAAAGAAAAGATACTTGCAGCTAAGCGCGCTGGCATTACCGATATTATTATGTGCAAGGAAAACCGCAAGGATATTGAGGAAATTCCAGAAAAGTATCGCAAAGGTGTAGAATTTCACTATGTGGAAAACATACAACAGGTATGGGATTTCGCATTAACAGATGAAATGGTATCCAATCCTATTGATTTTACTATCAAGGAAGAAATAATAAAAACAACACAGAATGACATTTGAGCTTCAATGTACCGACAACGCAAGTAATGCACGAACGGGTTTAATAACTACAGATCACGGACAAATAAAGACACCCATCTTTATGCCCGTTGGTACTGCAGGCACGGTTAAAGGAGTTCATTTCTCTGAACTTGTTGAACAAGTCAAGGCGCAAATCATACTTGGCAACACCTATCATCTGTATTTGCGTCCTGGATTAGAAGTATTGAAAGCTGCTGGCGGATTGCACAAATTCAATGGTTGGAATCGTCCGATACTAACGGACTCCGGAGGTTTCCAAGTGTTTTCATTAACAGGCATTCGTAAACTTTCAGAAGAAGGCTGCCAATTTAGAAGCCATATCGACGGTTCCAAGCATATATTCACACCTGAAAACGTTATGGACACACAGCGTATTATAGGTGCTGACATTATAATGGCTTTCGACGAATGTCCTCCAGGCAATAGCGATTACGCATATTCAAAGCGTAGTCTGGGCTTAACACAACGTTGGTTAGACCGTTGTATCAAGCGTTTCAACGAAACAGAACCGTTATATGGATACAAACAAAGTCTCTTCCCTATTGTTCAAGGGTGTACTTACAAAGACTTACGAACAGAAGCTGCAAAATTTGTAGCCGACAAAGGGGCTGACGGAAATGCTATAGGCGGACTTGCAGTGGGCGAACCTACCGAGGTAATGTATGAAATGATAGAAGTTGTAAACGATATTCTACCGAAAGACAAGCCTCGCTATTTAATGGGAGTAGGTACTCCACAAAACATTCTCGAAGGAATTGAACGCGGTGTAGATATGTTCGATTGTGTCATGCCAACCAGAAATGGGCGCAATGCAATGCTTTTTACCTACGAGGGTACAATGAATATGCGCAATAAGAAATGGGAAAACGATTTCTCGCCAGTAGATGCCGATGGCTGCGATATTGATGTAATAACATCGAAAGCCTATTTACATCATTTATTTAAAGCTGGCGAGTTACTCGCAATGCAAATTGCAAGTATTCACAACATTGCTTTTTATCTTCGTCTGGTTACCGATGCACGTGCCCATATAGAAAAAGGAGACTTCACACAATGGAAATCCTCTATCATTGAAAAGTTAGGACGACGCTTATAATAGTATTAGATGAGAAATCAATTCAACAAGATAATAAACATTGCAGCCAATAAGTTGGAGAACTTGAAACATCTCCAACTTACAACAACTGCAATCAATGCTTTGAAATGGTTAAGAAATCATCTGCCTTTTCTTCACCCAAAATATCTTGCTGGCTTATTAGATTGGTACATCATCAAGAAGTTTATAGGAACTTACATATTTTCGATAATTCTCATTATCTCTATTGCAATAATATTCGACTTTAACGAGAACTTATCGAAACTTACCGAATATCAAGCTCCTTGGCGTGCCATCATCTTCGATTACTATGCAAACTTCGTTCCATACTATTCCAATCTCTTCTCTCCCCTGTTTGTTTTCATTGCCGTAATATTCTTCACATCGAAGTTAGCAGGCAATTCGGAAATCATTTCCATGCTTGCAGCGGGTGTTTCGTTTAACCGTCTGATGCGCCCCTATATGATTTCGTGTGTACTGATAGCTGGTTTAACTTACTATTTAAATAGTTTTGTTATACCACACGGGACTGTAATACGCTTAAATTTCAAGTCCCTCTATCTTAATTCCAAAAAGAATACAGCTGCCGAAAATGTGCAATTAAAGGTTGCTGAGAACACTGTAGCTTACATACAGAACTATGACGACAAATACAAACGAGGCTATGGATTTTCGTTAGATAAATTCGATGGCAACAAACTCATAGACCATTTAACAGCAAGCGAAATACAATACGATACCATTGCCGATGCAAAGTATCATTGGAAAATATCGAATTGGAAAATCAGAAAGCTAAAAGGGCTGAAAGAACACATTACAACAGGGGCTGAAATGGACACCGTTATTATGATGGAGCCTACCGATTTGGTTTATTCAAAAGGGCAACAAGAAACATTTACATCGCCCGAATTGCTCGACTACATTTCCAAACAAACCAGTAGAGGTTCTAAAAATGTAGTGCAATACGAAGTAGAATACCACAAGCGCATAGCAATGTCGTTCTCATCGTTCGTTCTAACCATTATAGGTTTATCGCTATCATCGCGTAAACGAAAAGGTGGAATGGGAATGTATCTTGGTATCGGTCTTGCATTAAGTGTTAGCTACATTCTTTTGCAAACCGTTTCGTCTACTTTTGCCATCAACGCGAACACTCCACCTATATTGGCAGCGTGGATTCCAAATATAATTTTTGCTGCGATAGCATACTTCTGCTACCGCCACGCACCTAATTAATAAATAAAGAAAAAGTTAAAGAACACCCTTTGCGAGAAGGGTAAAAACAAAATAATATGGATTTTGAAAGTTTAGATTTAAATGACGATATACTCGATGCGCTTTACGATATGCGCTTCGAGCAATGCACACCTGTCCAGGAAAAATGTATTCCAGAAATATTAAAAGGTAAAGATATTTTAGGAGTAGCGCAAACAGGAACGGGCAAAACTGCCGCATACTTGCTTCCCGTACTCTCGAAACTTGCCGATGGAGGCTATCCTGAAGATGCTATAAACTGTTTGATTATGTCGCCAACCCGCGAATTAGCCCAGCAAATAGACCAAGCCTTCCAAGGCTTTTCATACTATCTGAACGGAGTTTCGTGCGTTGCTGTTTATGGCGGAAACGACGGAAACCGCTACGACCAAGAGATTAAAAGCTTGTCGTTGGGTGCTGATGTAATTATCGCTACCCCAGGACGCTTCATATCACACATATCTTTAGGAAATGTAGACCTTTCCAAACTCAGCTTCTTCATACTCGATGAGGCAGACAGAATGTTGGATATGGGATTCGCAGACGATATTCTAACCATTCAGAAAAAACTTCCTAAAACCTGCCAGACTATCATGTTCTCGGCAACAATGCCGCAGAAGATAGAAGAGCTTGCACAAACTTTGCTCAACAATCCTTCTGTCATTAAGCTTGCAGTCAGCAAGCCTGCCGAGAAAATACGCCAAATAGCATACGTCTGCCACGAGGCTCAGAAGATGGAAATCGTGAAAGACATCTTTAAGTCGGGCAGTCTTCAACGTGTCATAATCTTCTCTGGCTCAAAGCAAAAAGTAAAGCAAATAGCTTTATCGCTCAATCAGAAGAAGATAAATTGTGGTCAGATGCACTCCGATTTAGACCAAGCGCAACGCGACGAAATGATGTTCAAGTTCAAGAGCGGACAGATTGACGTGCTTGTAGCTACCGATATTTTGGCAAGAGGAATTGACATTGACGATATTACAATGGTTATCAACTACGACGTGCCACACGATGCAGAAGATTATGTACACCGAATTGGACGTACAGCACGTGCCGACCGCGACGGAGTAGCCATAACCTTCGTAAACGAAGATGATATTTACTACTTCCAGCAAATAGAGAAATTCTTGGAAAAAGAAGTAGAAAAAGTTCCATTGCCAGAGGGAATGGGCGAAGCTCCCGAGTATAAAAGTACGGGAAAACCAAGAAGAAACACAAGTGCAAAAGCACGTCGCAGAAAAGACCGCGACCAGCAAAGCCATAAAGACAAGAAGACTCGCAACAACAAAAAGAGCAATCGCCAACAGCCTAATAAAAAGGATTTTGCAGACAAAGAGCCTAACAACGCCACTACACAGGGCAGCGAAGAGAAAAAGCAGGATAGAGAAAAGTCAAGGAAAAACAACCGTCGCAACAGAAAGCCTTCTACAACTGAAGTAGAAGACAAACAAAACAGAGGTCAGAATAAGAAGGCGGAAGAAACCAACAAGGCTGACCAAAAGCAAAGAAACAACAGGAACGCCAAGTCTGCAAGTGGCAAAAAGGAAGAAAATACACAGCAGCGCAAGAACGCAAATCAAGCCGCCGAAGCCAAATCCACTAAGTCCAATAAAAAAAGAAATAAGAAAAAGCAACGCCCAATAGAGGAAAACAAACCTCGAAGGAGCACAAAATACGATATTAAAGACGATATGTCGGCAGCAAGAAATTCAGAAAGCGGACTTAAATCGTTAATAAAGAAACCTTTAAAATGGTTGAGCAAGTTCGGTAAAAAGTAAACAATGTTTTTGCATAATATTGTTGAAAACAAGTAAAACGCACTTACTCAAAACCTTAATATTTACCGAATAGCCCCTATTCACTTTGCAAGCAAATCGCAAAGTGAATAGGGGCATTTTTTGTATCCTCTCATTTCAACATAAAACCTTAACAAACTTTAAAGAGCCTAATTTATTGTAAGTGGGCTTTTTTTCGTATTTTTGCATCGAAATGGAGGAATTACAAGTCCGTCATACTAATTAGATTTTTACAAGAAATAAATACATTATGAGTAAACAAACAGAAAAAATCAAGGAACTCGTAGCCAAAAGAGAGCAAGCTCGCTTAGGTGGTGGCGAAAAAGCTATCGAGAAGCAACACGCTCGTGGTAAATATACTGCACGCGAGCGCATTGAGATGTTGATAGACAAAGGTAGCTTTGAAGAATACGATATGTTCAAACTTCACCGTTGCCATAACTTTGGAATGGAGAAGAAACAATACTTTGGCGATGGCGTAGTAGCTGGTTCAGCAACTATCGACGGTCGCCTTGTTTACGTTTACGCACAAGACTTTACCGTTAATGGCGGCTCTTTGTCAGAAACAATGGCACAGAAGATTTGCAAGATTATGGATATGGCTATGACAAATGGTGCTCCTGTAATCTGTATGAACGACTCTGGTGGTGCGCGTATTCAGGAAGGTATCACATCTTTGGCAGGTTACGCCGAAATCTTCGAGCGCAATATCCTCGCTTCTGGTGTTATTCCACAAATATCAAGCATTCTTGGTCCTTGTGCTGGTGGTGCTGTTTACTCTCCTGCCCTCACCGATTTCATCATTATGAAAGAGGACACAAGCTATATGTTCCTTACAGGACCGAAGGTTGTTAAGACCGTAACGGGAGAAGACATTGACGCTGAAGGACTTGGCGGTGCAAGCGTACACGCTACAAAGAGCGGTGTTACAGGGTTCACAGCAAAGACAGAAGAAGAAGCAATGGACATCATTAAGACCTTGCTTTCTTACATTCCTTCCAACAACCGTGAAGAAGCTCCACGCGTAGAATGCACCGACCCTATCGACCGCAAGGAAGATTTGTTGAACGAAATTATACCTAACGACCCTAATCAGGCATACGATATGTACAAGGTGATTAAGGCTGTAACCGACAACGGAGAGTTCTTCGAGGTGCAACCTAAGTTCGCAAAGAACATTATCACAGGTTTTGCACGTTTCAACGGTCAGAGTGTAGGTATCGTAGCTAACCAACCATCTGCCTATGCAGGTGTTCTCGATGCCAATGCCAGCCGTAAGGGCGCACGCTTCGTACGTTTCTGCGATGCTTTCAATATTCCTATCGTTTCGCTTGTAGACGTTCCAGGCTTCCTCCCAGGTACTGGTCAGGAATACAATGCTGTTATTTTGCACGGTGCCCAGTTGCTTTACGCTTACGGCGAAGCTACCGTTCCAAAGATTACCATTACACTTCGCAAGAGCTATGGTGGTTCTCACATCGTTATGGGCTGCAAGCAATTGCGCTCAGACCTTAACTATGCTTGGCCAAGCTCGGAAATAGCCGTTATGGGTGCATCGGGCGCAGTTGCCGTACTTTGCGGAAAAGAGGCGAAGGAAGTCAAGGAAGCTGGTGGCGATGTTAAACAATTCCTTGCCGAGAAAGAAGAAGAGTACACAGAAAAGTTTGCAAATCCATATCAGGCAGCTCAATATGGCTACATCGACGATGTTATCGAGCCACGCAACACACGTTTCCGCATCTGCCGTGGTCTTGCACAGTTAGCAAACAAGAAGCAAGACTTACCAGCCAAGAAGCATGGTTGTATGCCAATGTAATTGCAAGTTTCCTTTATAAAAAACATCTATAAATGAACAATAATATATATGCTGCAATTGCCATGGCACTCTATGAGTATGCAGGCAATAACGTTCACGATGTAGAATCTGGCACCATCACAATAAAGCCAAAGCAGACAATGTGGAATGCCAAGTTCGAGATTATGACAAAGAAACCATAAGACAAAATGAAAGAATTTAAATATACGATTGACGGCAAAGAATATAATGTCGTTATAAACAGCGTTGGCGACGACAACGTTGCTGACATCACGGTGAATGGTGAGGAATATAAGGTTCAGATGGAAACACCTGCTGAGCCAGAAAAGAAAAAGGTTGAATTGGGCAAACCCGTTGCTGAAAGCGAGACTGAAGGTGCATCAGCACCAGCAAACTTCAATGCTTCAAACGCTATAAAGGCTCCGCTTCCTGGCACTATCACTTCAATAGAAGTTACAGTAGGTCAAGAAGTTAAGGCAGGCGATACAGTTCTCGTGCTCGAAGCTATGAAGATGCAAAACAGCATCGAAGCTGAAAAGGACGGTAAGGTTACAGCCATCGTCGTAAAAGTTGGTCAAGCTGTACTCGAAGACGAAGCATTGGTAGTAATAGAGTAAGCCAACAAGAATATACACGCTTTCTGTTTGACAGGCAGCGCATACAATAACGAAATCCATTCATAGCACTTTTAAAGTGTTATGAATGGATTTTTATTTATAAAAACAGCAGCGGAGGTCAGCACAGACACATTCTGCCTTCCGAATAGAAAATACTTTTTGCTTCCCTACCCCATTGCTCTCTACATACCTTTATTTCGATAAAAAAACACCCGAAAAGTGTAAACATTTTTCACAAGCACACCTATTGTGTAATTCTCTTGTTATCAACGCATTACAAGACCTATTGTTTTGCGTTCCAAAAGCGGCTGTTTTGCACGGTAAAAGCGTAGGTTTTGCATCGCAAAAGAGCCGCTTTCGCAACGCCAAAGCGCAGTTATCACTTTTTAAAGAAATTATCTTTACAAAGCTAAGAATATTCTTATCATCTGGCACAAGTAATAAAAGAGAAAACTGTTTGCCAAATAAAGTATTACTGATTCTGTATTTGTACACAAGTTTTACAGGCTTTTCACCATTATTATGAACACTTTAGGAAACTTTGTGTAAAATCCTTGCTGATAAGATATTTTTTTGTAACTTTGTTGTCAAAATAGAATATAAAATATACAAAAACGTATGCTTACATTAAAGCTCATCAGTGAGGAAACTGAACGTGTAATAAAAGGTCTTGAAAAGAAGCATTTCAATAATGCCAAAGAGACCATAGAGAAGGTATTGGAATACGACAGAATGCGTCGTGAATACCAGCAAAAACTCGATAGCAATAAGCAACAACAAAATCTTCTTTCAAAACAGATTGGTGGATTAATGAAAGAAGGCAAGAAAGACGAGGCGAACGAAATAAAGAATAAAGTAGCTGAACTGAAGGCTGCTGATAAAGATTTGCAAACCAATATGGAGAAGGCACAAGCCGATATGACCGACTTGCTGCTCACTATCCCCAATATAGCCAATGTAGATGTACCCGAAGGTAAAGACGCTAACGACAACGTTGTAGTAAAAGAAGGTGGCGAAAAGCCAACTTTCGAGGGCGAAAAGCTTTGCCACTGGGATTTATGCGAGAAGTACAACCTCGTTGATTTCGAGCTTGGTGTTAAAATCACAGGGGCAGGTTTCCCTATTTACATAGGCAAAATGGCTCGTTTCCAACGTGCATTGGAAGCATTCTTCCTTGAAGAAGCACGCAAAAGCGGTTACTTGGAAGTGCAGCCACCCCTACTCGTTAATCAGGCATCAGGCTTGGGAACAGGTCAGTTGCCCGACAAGGAAGGACAAATGTACCATGCGCAGGCAGACGACCTCTACTTAATTCCAACAGCAGAAGTACCTGTTACAAATATCTTCCGCGATGAAATTCTTGACGAGAAAGCCCTCCCTATCAAGCGTTGCGCTTACTCTTCATGCTTCCGTCGCGAAGCAGGAAGCTATGGAAAAGATGTTCGCGGACTCAATCGTTTACACCAATTCGACAAGGTAGAGATTGTACGCATAGACACTCCGCAGCACTCTTACCAATCATTGAACGAAATGTTGGAACACGTTGAAAATCTGTTGATAAAATTGGAACTCCCCTACCATATTCTCCAGCTATGTGGTGGCGATATGAGCTTCACCTCTGCTATCTGTTACGACTTTGAAGTATGGAGTGCAGCACAAGAGCGTTGGTTGGAGGTAAGCTCTGTTTCTAACTTTGAAAGCTATCAGGCAAATCGCTTACATTGTCGCTATCGCCGTGCTGAAGACAAAAAAATAGAGCTGTGCCATACACTGAATGGCTCAGCATTGGCTTTGCCTCGTATAGTGGCAGCCATACTGGAAAACAATCAGACCCCTGAAGGAATAAGAGTACCGAAAGTGCTCGTGCCTTATTGCGGATTTGAAATGCTTGACGACCAAAACTTTTAAGCATTAAGTTTTTATAGTCGCAAATATACGCTTAGCAAGAATAGAATAAGAAAACAAAAGCATTATATAGGTTTAAACAAACTTAGCGATACAGCTAAACGTAAATCCTAAATACAAAAAGAGAGTATAAAATTAGAATCTATAAATAACTTAACCTTTAAAACATGAACAAGATTATCAGCAAAGAGCAATTCTCCGAAAAGGTTTTTTGCATCGTTGTAGAAGCACCGCTCATAGCACGCAGCTGCAGGGCAGGTAACTTTATAATAGTACGCGTAGACAAAAACAGCGAACGCGTGCCTTATACTATTGCTAAGGCTGACCCTGAAAAAGGCACTCTCACCATGGTAATACAAGAGGTGGGACTCTCTTCTACCAAATTGTGTCAGCTCGAACCGGGCGACGAAGTACTCGACATTGTTGGTCCATTAGGCCAGGCATCGCACATAGAGAACTATGGTACGGTGGTTTGCGCTGGTGGTGGTATCGGTATCGCAGCCATTCTCCCTATTCTGACAGCATTCAAGAAAGCTGGCAACCGTGTCATCTCTGTATTGGCAGGTCGCACAAAAGAATTGGTGATTATGGTAGATGATGTAGCCAAATACTCTGACGAGGTTATTATTATGACCGACGACGGAAGTATGGGTAAGAAAGGCGTAATAACCGTTGGCGTTGAAGAAGTACTTCAACGTGAGAAAGTAGATAAAGTGCTGGCTATCGGCCCTCCTATAATGATGAAGTTCACATCTTTGCTGGCTAAGAAATATGGCATACCAAACGACGTTTCACTGAATACGATTATGGTGGACGGAACAGGTATGTGTGGTGCATGCCGTCTTACAATCGGTGGAAAGACGAAGTTCGTCTGCATTGATGGCCCTGAATTTAATGGCGACCTTGTTGATTGGGACGAAATGTTCAAGCGTATGGGCACCTTTAAAGGTGTAGAGCGCGAAGAAATGGAAAGGAAACAAGACCAGATAGGACATCACCATATAGAAGTAGAAACTACTGAAAACACTGTAAAGACCGAATTAACTCCTGCGGAAGAAACCAAACAGGCATTCTCAGAACTTGTCGACCGCAACGCTGAATGGCGTACGGAATTGCGCAAGAGTATGAAGCCGAAAGAGCGTACAGCTATTGAAAGAGTGCAAATGCCAGAACTCGACCCTGTTTACCGTGCAACAACACGTTTGGAAGAGGTGAACAAAGGTCTTACAAAAGAAATGGCAATGCGCGAGGCACAACGCTGTCTCGACTGTGCAAAGCCTACTTGCGTGGAAGGCTGTCCTGTAAACATCAACATTCCAAGTTTCATTAAGAATATTGAACGTGGACAATTCCTTAACGCTGCACGTGTATTGAAAGATACTTCTGCCCTGCCAGCAGTTTGTGGTCGTGTTTGTCCACAAGAGAAACAGTGCGAAAGTCGCTGTATTCACTTAAAGATGAACGAGCCAGCTGTTGCTATCGGCTATCTTGAAAGATTTGCCGCCGACTACGAACGAGAAAGTGGCAACATCACATTACCAGAGCTTGCTCCTTCTAACGGTATAAAAGTTGCTGTTATTGGTTCAGGTCCTGCAGGACTTAGCTTTGCTGGCGACATGGTTAAGCGCGGATTTGAGGTTTATGTATTCGAAGCATTGCACGAGATTGGCGGTGTGCTTAAATACGGTATTCCAGAGTTCCGCTTGCCAAACAAAATCGTTGAGGTGGAAGTAGAGAACTTAAGAAAGCAAGGAGTTCATTTCCAAACCGATACAATTGTTGGTAAAACAATTAGTGTGGAGGAATTGAAGCAAAACGGTTTCAAGGGAATCTTTGTTGGTTCTGGTGCTGGTTTGCCTAATTTTATGGGTATTCCAGGCGAAAATAGCATCAATATTCTTTCAAGTAACGAGTATCTTACCCGTGTAAACTTGATGGACGCAGCGAACCCAGACACTGATACACCAATCATTATTGGAAAGAAGGTTGTTGTTGTTGGTGGCGGTAACACTGCTATGGACTCGTGTCGTACAGCAAAACGTCTCGGTGCTGAGGTTACACTCGTCTATCGCCGCTCATTGGAAGAAATGCCAGCGCGTGTAGAAGAAGTAAAACACGCACAGGAAGAAGATATCAACTTCCTTACGTTACACAATCCGAAAGAATATCTTGCTGACGAAAACGGACGTGTTTGTGGAGCTGTTCTCGATGTCATGGAACTTGGAGAGCCTGATGAAAGCGGACGTCGCAGACCACAGACTACTGGCAAGACCATTACTATCGAGTGCGACCAAGTGGTTGTTGCAGTAGGTGTATCGCCTAATCCACTTGTACCAAACTCTATTGAAGGATTGGAATTAGGACGAAAGAATACAATCGCGGTAAACGACGGTATGCAAAGCTCTATTCCAGAAATCTATGCAGGTGGCGACATTGTACGTGGTGGAGCCACAGTTATCCTCGCTATGGGAGACGGAAGAAAAGCTGCTCTCAACATGGCAAACGCTTTATTAGAGAAATAAAAAACATAGACGATATAATTAAAAGGAGTTAAAGAGAAACCATTAAAGTTTTTCTTTAACTCCTTTTCTATGCTAACCAACGTACTTCTATCGCTTCGGATACGAATCTAAGCCCTGATACAAAGAAGTAAAAAGCAAGCAAATAAGTAAGTAATAAAAATAAAAAGTCAGGCATTTCTTCTTTTTTCTTTATAAAAAGATGTATCTTTGTAGAATACAAAAAACAATTTACTAAATCTTATAAATTATGGAAGAGAATTATTTTGCTCCATCAGAGTTAATCATTAACGAAGACGGAGGTATTTTTCACCTTCATTTAAAACCACAACAACTGGCAGATAAAGTGATTCTGGTTGGTGATCCAGGGCGTGTTGCTTTAGTTGCTTCACATTTTGACGGAGTGGAATGTGAAGTTAATAATAGAGAATTTAGAACCATAACAGGTAAATTTAAAAACAAACGAATAACTGTATTGAGTACAGGTATCGGTTGCGATAACATTGATATTGTTCTCAACGAACTTGACGCATTGGCTAATATTGACTTTGAAACAAGAAAAGAAAAGACCAACTTCCGACAACTCACCTTGGTACGCATTGGTACTTGCGGAGGTCTTCAGCACAACACTCCTATCGGAACATTCATAGCATCAGAAAAAAGTATCGGTTTCGATGGCTTGCTCAACTACTATGCAAATCGTGAGAAGTTAGATATCGAGTTTGAAGAAGAATTCAAGAAGCAAGTAAAATGGCTGCCACAATTGGGCAATCCATACGTAGCAAATGCAGACAAAGAATTGTTAGAACAAATTGCACAAGACGATATGGTACACGGTGTAACTATCGCTTGCGGTGGTTTCTTCGGCCCCCAAGGTCGCCGTCTGCGTGTTCCATTGGCAGACCCACAGCTTAATGAGAAAATCGTTGAGTTTGAATACAAAGGCCATAAGGTTACAAACTTTGAGATGGAAAGCAGCGCATTGGCAGGTTTGGCACAACACATGGGACATAAAGCCCTAACTTGTTGTATGGTAATAGCTAACCGCCGCCAAAAAGAAGCTAATGTTGGCTATAAGAATACCATTGACGGATTGATTAAGAAGGTACTTGAAAGAATCTAATTTACAGTACCTCTACAAATAAAAACAAGAGAATTAAGGAGTTTTAGCATGCTGCATCAATTGAGACACAACTTGTTTCATTGCACAAGCAACAATGGCTTAACTCCTTAATTTCATTATATAACGCTTTAACTTCCCTCTATAATGCAAGCATACAACAACCTTCTCAACTCTTCTGAAACTATCTGTGCATTGGCAACACAGCCAGGTGGCGCAATAGGTGTAATCAGAGTTTCAGGCAGTAAAGCAATTGAAATCGTGGACTCCATCTTCTCACGACCGATTCTTAACGTCCCTGCCAACACCTTGCATTATGGAGAAATACTCGATAAAGACCACCAAACCATTGACGAAGTGGTTGTTTCTATTTGGCGTGCACCTCATTCCTACACTGGCGAAGACTCGGTAGAAATATCGTGCCACGGATCAGCATACATCTTAGAGCAGGTCTTACATCGCTTAATCGAAAGTAACTGCCGCCAAGCCAAACCTGGCGAATACACTCAACGTGCCTATCTGAACGGCAAAATGGACTTATCGCAGACCGAAGCCGTTGCCGACCTTATTGCTTCTACCAACAAAGCTTCTTACAAACTTGCCCTTTCACAGCTCAAAGGGCACTTCTCTTCAGAGCTTTCCACACTACGCAACCAGCTTCTCAAGATTAATTCGCTTCTCGAACTCGAACTCGACTTCTCCGACCACGAAGAATTAGAGTTTGCCGACCGCACCGAACTAATTGCCCTCTCCGAAGAAATCGACCATAAAGTAACCACTCTCGCACGTTCGTTCAAGACTGGACAAGCCCTCAAAAACGGTATTCCTGTAGCCATTATAGGCAAAACAAACGTAGGAAAGTCGACTCTTCTTAACCGTCTCCTCCGTGATAATCGTGCCATTGTAAGCGATATTCACGGAACTACCCGCGATATAATAGAAGACACCATCAGTATTAACGGTGTAGATTTCCACTTTATCGACACCGCAGGCATACGCAAAACCACCGACTATGTTGAGCAATTAGGCATTGAACGCACCCTCGCCACTCTCGAAAAAGCCCAAATCGTGCTATGGGTTGTAGACAATGAACCCACCGAAAGCGAGAAAAAAGAAATCCTCGCTCAATGTGTCGATAAGCACTTGATTCTCGTACATAACAAAGTGGACGACTTTACCGAGCCTACAAATCAACAGAACCACGCTGCAAACTCGCACAACTCAATTTATACTTATCACGAAATTTCCATATCAGGTAAATACAACTTGGGCATCAACCAACTTGAAGCCCTAATATATAAGGTAGCCGACTTGCCCGAAATAACAGAAAACACCACGATCGTTACCAATGCACGACACTACGACGCCCTTACTCGTGCCCACACTTCCCTTCTCCGAGTGCAAGAAGCAATGGCAATGAATCTCAGCGGCGACCTTATTTCCGAAGATTTAAAAGACACTATCTCCATACTCGCCGAAATTACAGGCGATCAAATTACCCCGCAAGAAACGTTGCATAACATATTTAAACATTTTTGCATCGGAAAATAACTTTATAAAATAACTATTATAACAACAGGCGTAATGGACATTTAATAGGCTGAAACCCCTCAAATGTCCATTACGCCTGTTGTCTTTAATTATTTATTTCCATTGAAAATGTTCTTTTCCTGCACCCACCTCGAAGTGATATTTTACAATACCGAGGTCAGTACCGCTCCATTTGCCATTATCGCAGCTGATGCTCACCTCATTGTTTTTGCCTGAGATTATGAATTTCTGTTTGTTCATTGCTGTAGGTGCAAGTAATGCTACTTCTACACCTTGTTTAAACCATTCTGGCATTGTTCCGTCATATTGGCAAACATCTTCGAAAGCCTTTGATTTGTGAGCTACCCCCTGTAACAGACCATAACCAAGAGCAATAATACCATTTATCACAGAACCCTCAACGTCTTTGCCAACACTATTCTTGCTATAAGTACCGCCAACCCACCAAGAGTTCAACCCAAGTGTCTGAGCATACAATGCAATATCAATACCGCAATAGCCTAACGACTCTTCAATGTCTGATCTTTCAGGTCCTGAAAGTACGAGATAATTCTTGAGACCTTTTGTCATAAAGAACTTCATAACTCCCCAGACAGGTACACTCTCGTTAGTTACAAGTTTGATGTTTACCTTATGTTCTTTGTTCACTTGCTCTATTCTTGCTTTCAATGCCTTTACAACAACTTCATCAAGTGGTTTGTCCTGAAATTTACGTACGGTATGGCGTGCATATATTGCTTCTTTAATATCCATATTTCAATTATTTTTATCCCATTTCCAAAATCATCTTCGCACCAAACTGGTACCATATCATAATGTATATATTTAACTATCACTAAAGTGGTGTTTATTGTTGGTTCTCTAACTTTATCTTCACTTTATTGAAGACTACAAGTGCAAACCTACTCTATTTTCTCGAAACGAACAATGTTTTTCAAGGAAATATGCGAGAAACAAGAACTATTTAACATTTTGGCCCTAATTCCACTCAATAGTTATTTATACTAAATTTGTAATAGAAAGCGATTTTTAGACAATAAAAAAGAAAGCAGAAAGACTTTGTATCGATAAATTATAAGTGATTATCAGAAAATATCAATAACAGCATAAAGTATTGTTTTTAATACTTTACGCTGTTTTCCTTTCCATCAATAGCAATTGATGAAAATACTTTCTATTCCATACTTCCGTCCTATTTATGAATTTACCTACTTTTACCTGCATATTCTAACTTATCTTGCTTCTTGATTATGGCTATACCGCAAGGCATTCTACCTTCTATTAATTCATAAGAAACATTTGTAAACCCAAGCTTTTCAAAAAATGTCTTGTAGGTTTTCTCGCTAAACCTTCCTATAAATGTTTTTGTAAACCGATTAACAAACCACACCAAAACCTGCGACAAGCTCCAAGTGTGATTTACCAAATAAGTTGGAATTATCACCTCTCCACCCTTTTTACATACCCTCAACAACTCTCTTAACGCAATTTCGGGGTGCTCCAATAAGTGAATGACGTTAGCTGCAATTACCTTGTCGAAAGTTTCATCAGCATAGTTCAAGTACAAAATGTTTCCTTTCTCAACCCTTACATTATCTAATTTCGCACACCGTTTACGTGTCTGAACAAGCATACCATCGGAAAAATCTGTGGCTGTAAGACTTCTACAGATAGCAGCAATATGAACACTTATCATACCAGTGCCACAAGCACACTCCAGCACTTCGTCATCAGAAGCTATTCTCTCAGCAACTTTCTTACACATCTCCCGATTAACTCTTCCATTATACAATTTCTCGAAGAATGTATAATATTTAGATATTAAATCCCAAAACATTGTTTCTATTCTTTTGTTTTGCTACAAAGTTAGGAAATAACTGTTGCAACTAAGTTGCAAAGTTCTCATTAACATCAAAATAGTCTTAGCATTTCTTTTCGTTAATTATATACAAACAGAAGCCTTGTTTGTTAAAAAATAAGCGTGAAACAATGGCAGGAAGGGCAATTTTGCGAACAACAGAAATATTATTTGTAAATAAGCGCAACATTCGTGTGCAAGTATAACTATCTTAAAAACAATTTCTTATATCTGATTATGGGATATTTGTGCAACAAAACACACCGCAAATACTTGCAAAACGAACAATAAAAGTAATATAAAGAACTGAAACAACGTTGCAAGAGCGGCTATTTTGCAATGCAAAAGCGGCTGTTTTACCTGGTTAAACCTACGTTTTCACTTAGCGAAAGCGTAAGTTTGAGAAAACGAGAACGATTTTATTGAAAAATAATGGCTTTTTTATTGTTTCACGATTCTATTTCAATGATTGTATTCAAGCTTTTGTACTAAACGTTTGTACATACTTTTTAACTTTTTGATTAAATGCTACACGGGATTTGCCTATAATAAAAATAGTGGTTAACTTTGCAATGTTAGAACATAAAGAATATGAGAATAGAACACTTAGCTATTTGGGCAGACAACATAGAATTGCTCCGCAACTTTTATATGAAGTATTTCGATATGCAATCAAATGAGATGTACACCAATGAGAAAAAAGGATTTCATTCTTATTTCCTTTCATGGAAAGGTGAGAATAGTCGTATAGAAATCATGAGTCAAGCTGGCAAAATAGAATCTTTGCCTAATAAAATGAAAGGGTTAGCCCACTTCGCTATCGCACTGGGTAGTGAGGAACGAGTTCTACAACTTACCGAACAACTTCGAGAAGATGGCTATAAAGTATTTTCAGAGCCTCGCCACACAGGTGATGGGTACTTTGAATCGGTTATTGGAGACCCTGAAGGCAACTATGTTGAACTAACTGTATAAAAAACAAGAGTATAAAAGATTTCTAAGGATATTTATTTTTCAGCAAGCTTGGTGGCTTTTGGTCATACCATCTCTTTATCAGAAACTCTACTACGGACAGAGTAAGTAATGTAATTACCATATTATAATTACAATACTACTTTTTTAACAATACTTTAACAGGGGTTAGCCACAAATGTTACCAGACCTTAATTCTTATACCGATACCTTTGCATCAGAAATTTAAATAAAAACATTATGACAGAAAATAAGATGTTTTGTTTCCAGTGTCAGGAAACTGCAAAGGGAACAGGTTGCACCATTAAGGGTGTATGTGGTAAAGAGGCAGAAACCTCAAAGTGGCAAGATTTGTTGCTCAGCGTTGTGCGTGGTGTGGGAACTATCCAACACACGCTGGGGGAAAATGCGTCGAAAGAAGTTGCCGACTTCCTCGTAGATGCATTGTTTTCAACGATTACTAATGCGAACTTTGATGACCAGAGTATATTAAATAAGGTGGACACGGGCATTGCTCTGAAAAAACAATTACTCGAAGCAGCTTTAAGCAAGAACATTACTTTCCCTAACTATCAAGAAGTTCACTGGGGTGGCGAGAAGTCTGATTACTCTGCAGAAGGCGAACGTGAAGGAGTGCTTCGCAACGAGAATGCCGACCTCCGTTCGCTGAAGGAACTCACCGTTCTTGGTCTTAAAGGTATAGCCGCTTATTATGACCATGCGGCTCGTTTAGGCGAAACGAATGAGGAAATTATTGCTTTTATATGTAAGGCTCTTGCCACAATTACTGCTCCAGATGCAGATATGGAAACGCTTCTTGGCATCGTACTCGAAACAGGTAAATATGGTGTAGACGTAATGGCATTGCTCGATAAAGCTAACACAGAGACATACGGTAACCCTGAACTCACAAGGGTTAATATCGGTGTAGGCAAGAAGCCTGGCATTCTCATTTCAGGACACGACCTTAAGGATATTGAAGACCTTCTTATTCAGACAGAAGGCACAGGCATCGACGTTTATACCCACGGCGAGATGTTGCCAGCGCATTACTATCCACAACTAAAGAAATACAAGCATCTTGTGGGCAACTACGGCAATGCGTGGTGGAAGCAGAAGGAAGAGTTTGCAAGCTTCAATGGTCCTATCGTATTTACGACAAACTGTATCGTACCGCCTGCAAAGAATGCAAACTATGCCGACAGAGTTTTCACCACCAACTCTACTGGCTTCCCAGGTTGGAAGCACATCGCAACAGGCGAAGATGGTAAGAAAGATTTCTCTGAAGTTATCGCATTGGCGAAGACCTGCGACGCTCCACAGGAAATAGAATCTGGCGAGATTGTAGGCGGATTTGCACACGCTCAAGTATTTGCACTTGCCGACCAAGTTGTAGAGGCTGTGAAGAGTGGGGCTATCCGTAAGTTTGTCGTGATGAGCGGTTGCGACGGTCGTATGAAGAGCCGCAACTATTACGAAGAGTTTGCCAAGGCTCTGCCAAAAGATGTTGTAATCCTTACCAGCGGCTGTGCGAAGTATAAATACAACAAGTTGAACCTTGGAGATATTAATGGTATTCCGCGCGTTCTTGATGCTGGCCAGTGCAACGACTCTTACTCTTGGGCAGTGGTGGCACTCAAACTGAAAGAGATTTTTGGTGCAAACGACATCAACGACTTGCCTATCTTCTTCAACATCGCATGGTACGAGCAGAAGGCAGTCATCGTTCTGCTTGCTCTTCTGCACCTTGGCGTGAAGAATATACATATCGGTCCTACCCTTCCAGCTTTCGTTTCTGAAGGCGTACTACAAGTGTTGGTTGACAATTTCGGACTTGCAGGCAATTCTACAGTGGAAGAAGACATTCAGAAATATATCCTCTGACATATGCGTCCCTCGATAAATAACTATCGGGGGATTTTCTTTTTACATACAATAAGAAAGAATAAAGTGCGTTACTCTTAAAAGCAAACAAATATGGAAGCATCAATGTACGAAATACTAACAAATAGTCCTTTCTTCAATGGATTAACTGCTAAGGAAATTAAAGAGCTATTACAAACAGTAAACTATAAAATAGTGGAATATCCTGCCAAGGAGATTTACACGCTTGCCGGTATGCCTTGCAAGTATGCAGATTTCATTCTCAAAGGCGAACTGATTTCGCGTATGACAGGTTTGTCGGGCAAGCAAGTGCAGATAGACCGCCTGAAGGCTTGCGTATTGATAGCCCCAGCGTTTATTTTTGCCAAGAACAACGCTATGCCCGTGAGTGTAGAAACCGCACAGCACACTACCATTATGCGCATGATGCCATCAGAACTTAAACATCTGATAGATACCAACGAGCGCATACGTATGAACTTCATTCAGCTTCTTTCGTCTATTGATGTCTTCCTCACCCAGAAACTTCGTATGCTATCCCTCTTCACTGTCCGCGAAAAGGTGGCTTACTTCTTGATGAAAGCAGCCAAAGAACAACAAAGCCGCACAATAAAACTCAGTAATAGCCGTCAGGAGATAGCCGACACATTCGGTATTCAGAAGTTCTCGCTATTGCGATGCCTTTCCGAATTTGAAGATAATGGTGCCATTAAAATAGATGGAAAACAGATAACTATTCTCAATTCAGATAAAATGAAATAGGAGAAACAAAAGTTATAATTGCAACAACTAAGTCCGTTTATAGTACTTGTAGCAATTACTGTCTATGATAGCTATGCTATATGCCAACAACAAATCAGTCGACTGTTTTTGAAAATCAGTCGAGTATTTTTGAAAATTAGTCGACTGTTTTCTTGCATTCTAACGATTGATTTTATACCTTTGCAACATTGATAAAACACAGAATGCCGACAGAGGGCATACGCTCCTAACCTCTGAAGGATTAACCTACAAGGAGCACTTAATATAAAACTATGGCAAACAGACCTTTAGCCTATATGCTTTCAGAGCGCAAGGCAAATCTCGGAAAGATGGCTGGAAAAACCGTCATTCAAGCACGTCCGACAGGGCGCAAACGTGTAGACCACCGCAGTTTCTGCGATGAGGTTGCTCACGCAACAACATTCACTGGGGCAGAAGTGGAAGCCGTTCTGCGACTTGCTGCCGACATTGCGAAAAAGCATGTTGAGAACGGTGATATTGTGGATTTTGGCGACATCGGCACATTGAGCCCATCGTTCCATAGCAAACTTGTGGAGAAAGGAAAAGAAAAGTTCAATCCCAACGTACACATAACCGAGCCTATTGTACGCTTGACACCCTCAAAGAAGTATTTCACACTTACTGGTGTGAGCTACGAACGTGTCGATCCTCCTGCCAAGAAGTCGTCTGAGGAGAATCCTACACCGCATCCATAAGATGTTCTGATTCACAATAAAATATTCTTATATAAGAAAATACTGCCAATGGTATTAGTGTTACCATTAGCAGTTTTTATAGTTATCTTATTTGTTTTTCTTTTAATAGATATACTTACTCTATGCTTCACTTTTACTGCATATTATAAGTATGCACGCTTACGCCTTGTGCAGATGGCAGATAGTTTATACCCCACCAACACATTTGCAGGAGAGCAAAGTTGATGATAAGTATCCACATAGCCACTTCCAAATTACAATTCTTACGCAAACGATAATGAATATAAGTAAGATAAGCCAACCAAGTGGCTGCTGCCCAAGTTTCTTTAGGGTCCCATGCCCAGTAGTGTCCCCATGCTTCTTTTGCCCAAAGAGCACCTGTGAGCATACCCAACGAGAGGAATGCCCAACCTATATAAACGAGATTGTCTGTTATATCAAGCTCCTTGTGGGTTACTATCTTGCTTTTCTTGAAGAACAACAGATAAACAGCCATCACGAAAGCACCGCCCAAGAGTGCGTAAGCAAACATATAAATGATTACGTGTGGTGCAAACCAAGGACTCTGCAATGCAGGCATAAGGGTTTTGCTATGAATTTCTGGTTTCAGAAGATTGAAGCAAATGAAAACCAGAGAAAGCACAGTGGAAAATGACAACAGCCACTTATAATCCCAACGACTGTAAACAATGATGCCTGCTAATGGCAGGAAGAAAGAATACCACAAACGCGTTTCGCCCATAGTACGCATTGGAGGACGGTCGAGAGCAATCCACATAATGAGGATATAACTGAAGAATACCGCTAATCCGAGTATCGTAGCACTATAAGCAACTGTCTTCTTATCTTTCCATGCTGCATAAGCACCTGTTGCCCAAAGCAACACAGCTGCTACAGCAAAATATATAAAGTAATTCCAGAACGCTATCATTTCTTATCTTCCTCCTTCTTATATTTATTACGACCTGCTGTGATAAACATGAGAACTGCACCTATGAGCAACAGATAGATGCCCACATAAGTGGCAGGCAGCCAAGGGTCGGATACGAGTTCATACACACTGAGGGTGCTCCACTTTCCTTGTTCCTTGTTGAAATCAAGCTGATAAATCTTCCACGAACCAATTGAAAATGGCTTGTTCACCTCAATATGCGCCTGAATGGCATTACCATCTTGAGTGTAGACGTTTACATCTGACGCATAGCGCAATGGTTCGCGAGCCGACATTGCTATTTCAGTCTTATCGTCAAGTTTTAAACTCGACATTGGGAACATATAACTTCCCGAACTTACCCAGCCTTTCTTTACAACACTACCCTTCTGCGCCTTGATTAGAATGGCTGTAGCAGCACCTTTATCCTTATATTCAACAAATCCGCCAGCATTGATGCGCATTCCTAAATCGTCCATTTTCATCATCTGCATCATCTGTGCTGGCATTCCTTTCATCATCTTGAGCATACTTGTAGGCATGGCGTCCTCAATGTATTTCTCCACTGTGATGTTCCAACCTAAAAGTTCTTCGGAAGTGAAATTTTGCTCAATAATGATATTTTGCGGTTTGTCTTTGGGTAGAACCTTGCCAGTCTTGCTATCGAATATCGCCAACTTTGGAGGATATTCGTCAATTGTGAACTTCTGCAACTCAATGGCAAGTGGCAACTCGTGTACCTCTTGATGGTCATCGATTCCACGCCATTCGGGTTTACCTTCTTCGCAGTACATCTTGAGACGTTGCATATCGGAAGAACCTAATGTACCGCAAGTTACGAAGACAAACAATCCTAAGTGGCTGATGAGCGAAGGAATAAATCGTTTCTGGAAGTACATGAGTTGTTGAATACCCACCTCTGCTACAATCACAATGTTCCAAAGATAGATGAGAACGAAGGGCCAAAAGCTGAGCATACGAGTAAGTCCGATAGGGTCTACAGCAGGACGACCTTCAGGAACTTGGCGACTCAAGCCCATAATAATGGTAAGTACAGATGCAGCAGCAAGTGCTGGCACTGCTGCCTCAACTTGCGTCATAAATTTAAAAAGATATACTTTAGAGCGAAGAGCATAGAACAGTCCTAACGCTACTATAAGTATTGCCAATGCAATAATATTGGCTGGCCACATAAAGACAAGCCATTCCACAGGGCCTATAGAAACTTGTAATAGGGCTCCTGTAATCAGAAGCCCTACACTTATAGCAATTCCCTCGCGGTATTTCCAAGGTTTATTCCACATATTCTAATATGTCTATGTTCAATGTTTAGACGTTTATGCCCTACACTTTACATTTCCTTTGTAATGAATCTGCCATTCTTCTTGGCTGTCTTCACCCATTGAGGAACTACATTATCAATAAAGTTCTTCTTCTGAGCCTTGAGTTTCTTCATATCAAGACCGATGTAGCTTTGAGCTTTATCCTTAGTAGAAATGTCTGGCATTGGCACTTCCTTGCTGTAACCATGGCGAGCCAGTACACGAGCAATATCAATACGTGCTGTCTGCGCATAGTTGAGGGCTACACCGAGCAGGCGAGTAACTTCCTGTGGTGCGTGGAAGCTGGCGCCATGACTTGCCACGGCATAATCCCAACGCCATTGGCTCTTGCGCAGTGCTGTCAATATTGGTTCCATTTCCTTTTCTGTTGCCCCCTTCTCCCAAGCAAACTTAGCCTCGATATGTGCACGAGCCAACTCTTTCTCTACACGGTTGCGAATATCAAAGACTTTCTCCTGACGTTCATATACGTTCTGACGCAATGTCTCTTCGCTTTGACGGTGGCAAGTCTGACAAGTGCGGTTGATATTTGCCAATGGTGATGTAATGTGGTGACTGGTGTACTTTATACCACCTTCTTGAATGTAAGGCATATGGCAATCAGCACAACTCAATCCACGTTGAGCGTGAATACCCTGCTTGAAGAGCTCGTATCCAGGGTGTTGGGCCTTTAAGATCTTTGTTTTAGAAAGCGGGTGTATGTAGTCGTAGAAGCCGATAGAGTCGTAATATTCTTCAGCTGCTTCGCAGGTCAGTCCCTTATCTTGTGGGAACTTAAGATACTGACCGTTGTCCTTTTCAAAGTAATACTCGGTATGGCATTGTGCACAAACCAATGAACGCATTTCCTGATGACTTGCCTTCTTCACGTCCTTACCAGCACGTTGCCAAGCCTCATAAAGAGCAGGACGAGCAGGTCTCAAATTCATATTGCGAGCATCGTGGCAGTCTGAGCAGCCTACTGAATTCATAACTTCGTTACCCCACTGGCTCCACTTAGCGGCATAGAAAGCATTCTTGCCCTTCTCACGCATCAAACGAGGAACATCAGGACCTTTACATGTCCAGCAAGTACCTGGTTGCATATCTTCCTGACCATCTACGCCTGGCGAACCTGTACGTAAAATCTTGCGCAAATCCTCAACTGCATGACGATGCCCACGAGGAGTGTTGTACTCACGAGAGAAAGCATAACCAGCCCACAGAATAACCATTTCTGGGCGTTGTGCCAATACATCAACCTCTTGCGAAGAGTTGTACTTGCTCACAAAAGAAGTGTCTTCAGTCATTGCCCAAGTCTGATATTCCTTGGGGAAATCCTCAGCAAACTTCTCATTCTGACTCACAATAGAGTCGGTCATCACTGTTCGGCGATTGTTGAACACTGAGGCAACTTCTGCGCGACGCTCCAACATAGAAGAGCAAAGCATGCCCAGAATAAAGATGATAACCATTGCTCCGCCGAAGAGCAACCATCCTTGCCATTTCTTTAACTGTTTAGCCATATTGTTAGATTTTTATTTTTTTTCGAGTAAATTCTGCAACCATTGTGGTACAGGAGATGGAGGTATAGGCACTTGCGTTTCGGCATTCGGGGTTCTGCTGAGCGTATTCATACCGCCGTGAGCAACTTCACGGTGGCAATCCCAGCAAGCCTTACCCTCGCCGCGTTTTGCTTGCATATAATCAATCTTTCCTGTCTTTACGAACTCTGTATTAAGTTGTGTGTGGCAACGTATACAGTTGTCCATTATCACTTCTGAAGAAGCTTCTTCAGCCATAATAGCCTGACGCTCTGAGCGGGTTACAAAGTAAGCCACATGTTTCATACCGTCCATACCTTTAAATAGGTATTTAGCAGCTATGCTTGAGTGTGGCACATGGCAATCGTTACATGTAGCATCTCGCCCGTGGCTTGAGTGCGCCCATGTAGCATAATAAGGAGCCATGATGTGACAGTTTACACAAGCAGCGGGGTCGTCGCCCACAATATAAGTGTGCATACGCAGAAGATAGAAAAACAATCCTCCTAATCCCACAATGACACCCGATATAACAAGCGATACCACCTTTTGGCGATAAGTCAGTTCGGGAAACCATGATGTAAGCTTTCGCAGATTCATTGTGATATGTTTTTTTATTATAATAATTTCAATTATTAACTTTATGGGGGCAAAGATAGTTAAATTTATGCAACCTGTCAATAGTTCATCCTCATTTATTAGGATTTAAATTTATAATAAATGTTTAAAGTGTTAATATATTACAAAAGATACCTCTGTGGGCACAAATGTTACCTTTTACACCAAACTAACTAAATATTTTTGTAAGTTAAAACATAATAAACTATTAAGTAAAATGAAAAAAATGCATCGTTGGTTCGGACTGATTCTCTGTCTGTTCCTTATCGGTTTTTGTGTATCTGGTATTATCTTGAATCACCACGAAATATTCTCCAACATCAACGTTTCCCGCTCGCTCATGCCGAGTAGCTATGCATATAAGAACTGGAATCAGGGACTGATGCGAGGAACACTTGCAAAAGGAGACAGCGTTATTATATATGGTGAAAATGGATTTTTCCTCACCGACAGGCTTGGTGCTAAGATAAAGGACTTCAACAAAGGAATGCCGTCTGGCGTTGAGTTGCGCAACATCAAAGCCATCACCCGCACCCGTTCGGGCGAAATATGGGCAGTAGGCAATTTCCAGCTATTCCATCTTGAGAACAACACTTGGCAAACAGTAGACCTTGATGGTCTTGACACTCGATTGGTAGATGTTACTTCGCGTGGCGACTCGGTGGTTGTAGCATCTCGCAACCACCTTTGGCTATCGCCCAATGTTGGCAAACCCTTTCGGCAAATACAACTTCGGGCAAGCACCGACCACGATGGCAAGGTTTCACTCCTACGCACCGTATGGCTGATACATAGCGGAGCTCTTTTTGGAACAATCGGTAAGCTCGTCGGCGACGCAGTAGCTATCGTCTTGATTATTCTCTGCATCTCAGGCGTATGGTTCTTCATTGCACGTAAAACACGTGCTGGCAAGTCACAACTCAAGACACTTTATTGGGTGCATCGCCGCATTGGCAGAATCACAATTGTCCTTACACTCTTCGTTACCATCACTGGTTGGTTTCTCCGCCCACCTGCAATGGTAGCCATAGTAAAAGGACGTGTACCTGCATTGCCTTTCACGGTACAGGACAGCAAGAACCCTTGGAACGACCAACTACGTGCCGTGCGTTACGATTCTGCCGAAAAAGACTGGCTCATCTACACCTCAAAAGGTTTCTATGCACTGCAAGACCTCCGCTCTACCCCACGCCCTGTCAAGGGAACACCAAAGGTAAGCTATATGGGGCTTTCTGCTTTCTACCAAGTAAACACAGGGCAATGGCTCGTAGGTTCGTTCAACGGTCTTTATCTCTGGAGCCGCAATGTGCAGGGAGGAATGCCAAAGGTTGTGCCAATCGACAAGGATATTATGATGGTGGGCTTCAGCAACGATTTCAAAGAGCCATTCCTCATCGACTATTACGAGGGAACGACCTCGCCAAAGATGCCTGCCCAGTTCCAGCAACTACCGATGTCGTTGCACATAGCAGCACTCGAAACCCACACTGGGCGCATTTTCACCTTCTTGCACGACACCAGCAACGTAGTCTATATAGCCATTATAGGGTTGGCTATTGCTTGGTGCCTTTGGACGGGCTATTATCGTCCACGTAAGAACCGCAAGAAACACGGCAAGGAAAAGGAACCTAAGAAACGTCGCCAACAGCTAAGATTAGAGAATGAAGAAAGCGAATGAATTGAAGATAAAGCGTGTTTACCTAACACCTGAAGAAGGCGACGGGTGTCGAATCCTCATAGACCGACTATGGCCAAGGGGAATTGCAAAGGAAAAAGCGTGCATCGACGAATGGAACAAAGCAATTACTCCTTCGCCCGAACTACGCAAATGGTTTGGGCACAAGGAGGAAAACTATGCTACGTTTGCCGAAAAATACCGTTCAGAACTTGACAACAATCCAGAGGCAACGCCCTTCGCCAACCATATTAAAGTACTTCTCGAATCGAGAAATGTAACCTTATTATATGGTGCAAAAAGCGAAAACTGCAACCATGCTATCATTCTTAGAGATTGGCTGATAAACAAATAAAATAGAAATGGGTTCAAGATGCTGTATCTTGAACCCATTTTTGTATTTTCCAATTTAATAAAAGGACTATCAATACTCATAATGGATAGCAATACAACTTCGCCCCTATTCATCATTTTATAAACGGAAAACCGATTATAAAACTGTAAATATTTTTCACAAGTGCAACTATCACTTAACTGTCTCGTTATCAACGTATTGCAAAACCTATTGTTTTGCATTCCAAAAGCGGCTGTTTTGCACGGTAAAA